>WFLX010328457.1_pt1 | contig 70407 bp, 56 predicted proteins | sample 4967041 | NCBI WGS metagenome assembly WFLX01 (sample SAMN12857096, study PRJNA449069) | gut metagenome | isolation source: stool from male and female vole | host: Microtus ochrogaster | place: USA:Florida | collected 2017
GTATAATAATCCCTATACTTGGAAACTTTTGCAAAAGATATTCTTTTTTNTCTATATCCAGTANAAACCAGCCAATTACCGNTAATACGGCCATTATTTCATTAAAAATATTAATGAATAAATAAGAACGGTCAATTTGTTNTATCCNAATTGGGAAGCCAAATAACAGCTTATGTATGTCTGATCTGAAAATTACCTTTTTCTTTCTCCTAAAGACCCCTTCAGACGCATTTACCCATGAATATAAGATAAGACTTATTGGCATTAAGAAAAAATACAAAATCCATTTTACTTTTATTCTGAGCATTCTTCATGATTCTCCAATATTTTTGTTAATTCCTGTACCAATACATGACTCCACCATGCACCATTTGTATCTATTGCGCTTGAATAAATTATTTTCAGTATCCCACACAGATGCCGCAGATGGAAAAACAGTCTCCGGTACTATCTTCGGAAGGTTTTAATTCAATCAAGTGCGTTTCGGAGATATCATTTTTATAACATTCCACGTAGTCGCAGCAATTTCCCCAGCCGCCGCTGTAATCTGCGTTGATCGTTGTGACGCATACCCCGTCAACATAGATATCATATTGACCGCTCTGACCGTCGATCGTCTGATAAAAGACGATGCCTGCTTCCCGGCTTGTGAGCTCAAAGGAGATTGTTCCGCCAGTTGTGGTTGCCCATCCATCTGTGTGGGACAACGCCGAGGGAATGTCAGTCTGCACAAAACCGTCCATAGCGGTAGGAGCAATATCCGAAGCGTAAAGCAGATCGGCGTTTTCGTATCTGGACTTAGTCAAAGTAGATTCTGTTACAACATATTCAGGATAAGCTGTTGTATTGATCTCAGAAAGTACATCGCAGTAAAACTGAGTTAAAAGATGAGCAATCAAAGCATGCCCGCCATTCGCCGGGTGAACGCCGTCCGGATTGCCGATGTCTTCCCATGAAAAAGTTCCGTTTTTTCTGCCGTCAGAGAGGACGGCGGCATAATTGATCGTGCTGACGCTTAGTTTAAATGCCGCCTGCGCATGCTCAGCCGCATAATTATATTCCTGCTTAGTGCCTAACAGTAAGGCAATCACGGCAGGCTCGTTATCAGATAAAAGGATCGTGCGTAAAAGACTTTCGTATGTTTCTTTGTTCCATGAGCGGTAATCATTGACGGAAAATTCCGTAATGACCAGATCCGGTTCGTAGGCAAGAACATCATCCCGTAATCTGTGTACGCCGAGATAGGAGTCTGTTGCGCCGATTCCTGCATTGATATATTTGATTGTGGCGTCAGGAAAGGTATCTTCCCACCATTTTGTAGAAAGATAAGCATAGCAGGAAGTATCTTGGGGAGATGCGCTGGAACCGTCGGTGATTGAGCCGCCGATATATGCAATCGTAATTTCTTCTCCATGAGCGGCGCGTTCCATAACATTCATAAGGCGGTACAGGTTGCCGGGATTCTGGATGCCTGTATCAATCATTTCCTCAGTTACGGTCAGACTGCCGGTATCTGTGGGGGCAGCCATGGCTGCGATCAAATCAGGAGATACTCTGTAATCTGCGGAAGTTTCCGATATATTACCGGAAAGACTGTTTGCACCGGAACTGCCGATTTGCCCCGCATGGCATCCTGTAAGGATGAAAATCAGGAATATGCCGATCAGGGCAGATATTTTCATGCGATGGACAATATTATTTGCTTGGAGAATACATTTCATGGGAAACTCCTTTTTGGGTCTTATAGCAGCCAGTTCTATAGAACAGGCGCAGTACGTGGAGGGGTAAAAAAATAGCGGACAGGTTGTCCGCCATTTTTAAAACCTTGTTTGCGGTTATTTTACGGTAATGGAAGTAATATGGGGATTGGCGCCCTCATACCAGTAAAGGAAGCCTTCCATGCTGACAACATCACCGATATTAAGATTCTTAACAGCGGCATATACGTCAGTCGTCTTGTCACACAGATAAGATTCCACTACAAAGGAATAGGTCTCGCCGCCCACGGAAACATTGAAATAAAGGTCGTCGCCGTCTGTGCCGGAACCGTCCCAGTTATACATAAACGCTTCCCCGTTGCCTGCGTCTTCTACGGTCATATCCGTAAAGGATACCTTTTCATTCTGGTGGCTGATCAGATCGTCCGTACCAAGAAGGGCAGTCACATCTAAAGGCTCGGCAACAAAGTTGCCGTCGATAATCTCGAAAGTAGCATCCATGATTTCAATTTCTCCGGACCACTCACCCTTAAAACCTGTTACGCGGATTTTGGTGCCGACGGTCAGTTTCTCATAGTCTTNTGNGGANCATGCCATTCCATAGATAAAATAAGCGCCANCCTTGTCCTGTGTATAGATGGNTGCCGTATCCTCCCACCAAGCCTGTTTTGCTTGNACATAGGTTTCTACGACAACCTGTGTATCCAGATCGGCAGCGATGTATTCCGCATACGTCATAACGCCTTCTGATTTTTCGTCATTTGCCGCTGCTCCTGTTCCGTCGGCTGCGGGATTCTCCGTTTTGCCGCAGCCGTTCAGTGCAACCGCCAGTGTAAGAACGGCTGCCGCCATCAGTGCTAAGTAATTTTTTTTCATAATAGTCTCCCTTTCTGTCTTTTTACTTTTCATGCATTGCATATATGAATTTTTCATATATGTAATAGAAAATCTTTATTTTTCTATTTACAATCATCGATTTTCTATTTTTCACCGCTATTTTACAANGTTATATAAAATTANTCAATNTACTTTTCAACANAAAATCAGTTTCTTTTCCCCTTCCTGTGTTCAAAGATGACATATATCAGGATAAAAATCCATACAACGGCAAGAGAAGTAAGCAGTATGACGGCAGTATTCGGAAGCGGACCAAGATCCGTTTTGGCATTTGCCGAGGCTCCTTCCTGATTCAGGCGGTATAAGGAAGTGATATCACTGTATAGGTTTTCGNNGTACTGTTCGTCAATCGTTTCCCCACGGCGGACAGATTTTNCGGTNTTTTCGATCAATTGTCCCGCCGCGTCACGCAGGGAGGCGGAACCGTTAAATACGGGAGTTACAAAGGTATTGGCGGTATAGTCCAGTAAGAGCATGGAAGCCGCGATCTTAACATCATAATAGGTAGAATTATCCTCTCCTCTTCTGGAAAGATAATCCTGGTATTCCGCGCTGTTCCGTGCACGGGTGGTAACGGGGATATAGCCTTCTGTTTCGGCATAGGCGATCTGGACGTCATTGGTCAGAAGATACTGCGCAAAGAGCCAGGAAGCCAGAACCTCCTGCGGATCGCTTTTGTTAAAAATGCAGATGGAAGGACCTTGTGAGATCATCTGCGTATTTGCCGGATCAAACTGCGGAATCGGCATAACGATTGTTTCAAAATCCACTTTCTGGTCTTCGCTGATATCGGAAAGTGGGGCATCAGAGCCCATCCATGTTGCGCCGGCAGTAGAATCAATGGCGAAGATGCACTGCCCCGCATTAAGAAAATTGGCAGGATAGCTGGAGATCTTAAATGTTGAAAACGCTCTGCTTTCTCCGTGCTCCGCAATGGCATATAAAAGGTCGGTCGTTGTGTCATTAAACAGCTCGATCGTTCCGTCTTCAGTAGAATACCCGGCGCCGCGCTGTTTTAACATCTGGATCATCATATTGTCCGTTGATTTATAGATAAAAGGGATCAGGACATTCTGCCCATTGACGGCAAAGCTTCCGTCCGCGTTCTTTGCCATGGCGGCTTCCGACACTTCCCAGATAAAATCCCATGTCATGATATCAGGCAGGGTATAGCCCAGCGCTTCCACATAGGTTTTATTGATATAGCATACTTCCGTGGAACGCATATAGGGGATCGCGTAATATGCATCCTGAAAACGACATTCTTCCAAGAATTTTGGGACGATTTCCTCTTGCGAAACCGAATCAAATACAATTTCGCTGCCGCCCAATCCGTATCGTTCATCGGCAAATAGGCCGTCCAGCGGTACGACGGTATTGCTGCCTGTCAGATAAGTAGCAATGTGGTCAGGATAGGTGATACAGACATTAGGCGTTGTGTTGGTGGCAATANTGGTAATGACATCAATTATAAATTGTANCGTAATTCGTATAAAGGCGCAGATTNACCGTAATANTNGNATAAAANTCCTGAAAATCCGCGATTNCCTGTTTGTAGATATCCGTCTGTGCTTTGTTGGTGTCATTTTTTGCCCAAAAAGTGATCGTGATGGGCTGCGTGGTATCAAAGATGTCCGGTATTTCAAAGGTATCTGTTTCCTTAGACCCGTGGCAGGCAGTCAGGCAGAAAATGAGGATGACCAAAAGCGGCAGGAAATAACAAAATCTTTTTTTTATTATCATAATCATCAAGCTCCTTTTTTGATCATGGGCATCCGTCCTGTGCCCGATTCAATGTAATTGCGTACTTCATCCGCAGAGTAAAGATTGAATCCGCGCCGCTTCATTTCGTTCAAGAGTATCTTTTTCGTGTATTCATCCCTTGGTTCCGCCTCTGGATACACCGGCCATAATCTTATCGCGAAAGATTAGGAACAGCGCTACCAGTGGTATGGAGATGATGACGACAGCAGCCATCATAGCAGGGATATTTTCCCTTCCAAAACCGTTTTCACGGATCTCCTGAATACCGTTGGAAACCAGATAATAATTTTCATCATCGGTAATCAGCCGCGGCCATACATAGGAATTCCAACATTCTATGATCTTCAGGATACCGATGGTGATCAGCGTAGGGCGGCAGATGGGGATCAGTACTTTAAAGAGATACTTCAGATCCGAAGTTCCGTCGACTTTAGCAGCATAGTAAAGCGCGTCCGGCACCTGGGCAAAATTCTCCTTTAAAAGGTAGATATAAAATACCGAAGTGACCGAAGGTAAAATCAGCCCTAAGAAGGTATTGCGCATATTGAGATTGGTAATGGTCGTAAAATTTGTTATGATCACAAGCTCATTCGGGATCATCATCAGGGAAAGAAACAGTGTAAACAGAGTGTTTTTTCCTTTAAATTGCAGCCGGGCAAACGCAAATGCCGCAAGGGTAATCACAACCATCATGATCGCCGTCGTTGCAAGGGTGAAAATCAGCGTGTTGGTCAGGTAGCGGACAAGGGGAACTTCTGTAAAGGCACTGATATAGTTTTGAAAAGTCGGCGAGGTCGTAAAAAATTTCGGTATATATTCAGAATTGTATTCCCCATAGCTTTTGAAGGAGGTCAGGATCATCCAATAAAACGGAAAGAGGACAACGATCCCCCAGACCGCCAGAAAAAAGTAAATCACCGTATGGACCGCTTTGTTTCGGGCAGCGGCAGAACGGGCGGCATTATGATAATTGGTGGGTTGGTTTGCNCTCATATATGCTTTGGTTTCCTTTCGATGTTTTTTTTATCGAATAANGGAAAAACTCTAATCGGGTTCTTTCCCATTTATCAATGCTGCACAATAAGATTTATGTTACCGAGAGTTTCGAAAATATTTATATTATTATACATAATAGGTGTGCTTCCGGCTTACCAGCAGGTTGATGCAGGTAATGGTCAGCACGATGGCAAACAGGATGATAGCAGCGGCNGATGCATAAGACGGATAGCCGCCGCTGTCNCCGTAAAGCATGTCATATACATAGCCTACGATGGTATTCATCTCGGCAGCATTCAGGTTNGTGCCGAACAGGGCAACCGCATTGCTGTATTCCTTGAACGCCCCGATAAAACCTGTGATGATCAGATAGAAAATCGTTGGTGAGATCATGGGGAGCGTAATCCGCGTAAAGGTGCGCAGGCGTGAAGTGCCGTCAACNTTGGCGGCATTGTAGTAATGCTGATTGACAGAAGAAAGCGCGCTGGTCAGCAGTAATATCTTAAATGGCATAACGACCCAGATGATATAAAAGCACATCACAAACATTTTCGCCCAGTAAGGACCGTCGATGAAATCCACGGAAGGGCCGCCGAACCANTTGATCAGCAGATTGATAAGACCATCCGAGTAAGCGGTCTTTTTAAACAGGATCATAAATACCAGACCGACTGCCAGAGTATTGGTCACATAAGGTAAGAAATAGATCGTCTGGAATAAGTTTCGCAGNGGTTTGATGGAACTGATCCCTACAGCGATCAGCAGAGCNATACCGGTTGACAGAGGTACTGTGATGATTACCATTAAGAAGGTATTTCTGACCGCCTGTAGAAAGTAAGTATCATGCAGGACATANGAAAAATTGTACCATCCGACNTCAAAAAAAGTCTGGGACGCAAAATTGTATCCCTCCTCAAAAGAATAGATCAGGACGTCGATCAATGGATATACCATGAAAATTCCTAAAAAGAGGATCGCCGGCAGCAGGTAAAGCCAGCCTTTAGAGTTGTTTTTGCTCATNTTGTNTCCTCCGGNGGTGTTCCGTATTTAATATAATTTACCAGATCTTTGATCTTGCTGACATTCATATACAGAGTGTCTTCGCTGAGATGTTTTTCTGCAAGTGATTCTAAGATTCCTGGCTTTGCTGCAGCATCAATTACGATCGTATCTATAAAGTCGTTCATATCAAGTTTTTCATTCAGCATAATATTCTCAAAGGAACATTCGTCGCGTCCCCAGAGAAGAAATAATCCTTTTTGCATATAAAGACGGTCAAACTGCTGGGTTGCGTCAACAAAAATCGGCATATCCACGCCGCGGTTCATATCGGTNGACTCTTTATCGATATATTTCTGTAACCATTCATAAAGGTATTGGTTATTGCGGATGACCTGACTGGATAGTTTCCTTCGATCTTTCAGCATCTGCTCGTATCTGCTCTTGTTAAAAATAAAAACCTTGCCATCGCAATCCAGATATCTTCCCTTGGCATCATGGCAGGCAAAGAACAATGCTACATCAAAGGAGTAGGAAAAATCCAGCATACGAGTAGGCAGCGTGAAATGCTGCGCAATTTCGATACAAGTCAGCTCATCAAAATTAAACAGATGCTTCATCTCATCTACAAAACGGAACATCTGGCTGTCCGCAATAGCGATATGGTCGCCACGGAGACCGGATGGGATCAGGACAAAGTCGCTGTTTGGCTGTCCGCGGAAGACAATGACATCGCCCCGCCCGTTTAACTGCTGGATATATTCGTCATAGGTTGTTGCTTTGTTCATGTGATTATATTATTCCTTTAGTGAGTTATATCATTGTTTTTAATACGCAAGCTCTGAAGCATGCAGCATATTCCTTTGCAAATCTTAAGTATAATAAATCCGCTCGCCGGTTTCTTTGTTAAATAACAATACTTTATGCGGCTTTAGCGAAAAACGGACTGTCGCGCTGTCGGGATCGATCTCATTATCCGCATCGATAATAGAGCGGACATTGGGATTTTCACAGGACGGGTGTGTGGAAACAACACTAATGTCGCGTCCCATCACTTCGATCCTGACCAGATTGCAGCAAAGAGCGCCGTGCTCGTCCGGGATAAATCCTTCCGGACGGATACCGACGGTCACCTCCTGATCGGCAACACCCGGCGTATCTAAGATAGCGGTAAGATCTGAACGGTAGGAAGCATCGTCCTGTGTATCGCTCTCCGGAGAAAGGGGGCTTCCCAAAAGACAGAGTTTTCCGTTTTCTATTTTTCCCTGAAATATATTGATTGGCGGCGTGCCGAGGAATTTAGCGACAAACAGATTAACAGGATCGTCATAGATATCCTGCGGCTTGCCGATCTGCTGGAGCTCGCCGTCTTTCATGACGACGATCACGTCGGAGATGCTCATGGCTTCTTCCTGATCATGCGTGACAAAGATCGTCGTGATGCCGGTTTCTTTCTGGATCCGGCGGATCTCTTCCCGCGTCTGCAGGCGCAGTCTGGCATCAAGGTTGGACAATGGTTCGTCTAAAAGAAGGACCTTTGGCATCTTCACCATGGCGCGGGCGATGGCGACGCGCTGCTGCTGACCGCCGGAAAGCTCGCTGGGTTTTCGTTCCATCAATTCTTCGATTTGTACCAGCTTGGCGGCATCAAGGGCGCGTTCGTTCATCTCCTCTTTGGAAAGCTTGTCCGATCCTTTTAGATTCTGCAAAGGAAAGATAATATTCTGTCTGACAGTCAGATGGGGATAAAGCGCATAATTTTGAAAGACAACGCCGACGCCTCTGTGTTCCGGNGGAAGCTCGGTTACGTCGTCTTCNCCGAAGAGGATTTTTCCTTCTGTGGGNTCTTCCANACCGCAGATCATAAACAGTGTGGTNCTTTTNCCGCAGCCGGAGGGNCCCAGCAGCCCNACCAGCTTGCCNTCNGGGATTTCAAAGCTGAAATCATTGACGGCGATCACATCNGCGCCTTTCTTATTGCGGTTGGGGAATTTCTTCGTTAAATTCTGTAATACCACCTTCATAGCGTGAACCCTTATCCTTTTATATGATTTATCAAATGTTTGGTATGTAATATTGATTTTATCGCATGTCATCGCAGCAATCCGTTCGGGCATGGATTAATATGATTATTGTCCATTTACTGCCTTTGTATGCCATAAAATCTGCCGTCATTATTATAACGCGCCATAATTCGGGAAACAAGGGTTATTTGATAGAGGTTTTTTGAATTTATAAGATTTGTATGATGTTTTATAAAAACTAAAAAGTTTTTATGTCATTTGTTGTAATTTTTATGCCTTTTGTTGTAATATTGAAAGAGCAGGCGATNATACTTTGGCACAAAGATAAAAATATGCTCACATTANTGAAACTTGGTATGATAATTTAAATAATTGACTGTTATAGAAGGAGATTAGCTATGATAACAATCGGTAGAAAGAAAATCAAGGTATTAGCAATATTATTAATCTTGCTTATGACAGGATGTTCGGTAGATGGAAGCCGGGATGAAGCAGGCAGCGGTACTGCTGATATGGAAGTAAGTGAGAATCAAACCGCCGTTCAGCCGGAAGAAGAGATACATACGTTATCGGATAATGATACAGGGGATGATATTTCAGAGAATGATATCCCGGAACAGCCTGAAACGGAGGAAGATAATGGTGAATACTTTGCGATGGAAGAGCTAAATGCGCTGGGTATACCGGAGGATATGCTGGCATACTGGCTGGTGCTGAACAGTAAGATACCTTTTGTCAGTTATGATGAAGGTAATCAGGAGTTTTATTGGGATGAACATTTTTGGTTTTTAGGGGAGCCAAATCATTTCTTGGGAATTCCGGAAAAAAATATATATTGGGGTGATCCGGCGTCATTTTCAATTGTGGACATGAATAATGACGGCAAAAATGAAATTGCTATCATTCGTAACTTCGGTGCAGTGCAGATCCTTCATTATGAAGATGGTGTGGTATATGGTTATCAGTTTGTATTCCGGAGTATGTGTCCCATTTATTTAAATGGTATTTATGAGGGTGGTAGTGGGTATTATGGGTGTTACCGCAGACTTTCGGAATTAAGTNAAGATGGTTATANGGAAGAATTAATTGCGGAGGCTGAATATNGTACNCACGNTGATCATAANTCTTATANAATGGGGGACATAAGCGTATNGNAGGAAGAATATNAAGAATTTCAGCAGACCTTGGNTGAGGCCGGAGAGGCAGAGANCATTGATTNTACAGAAGAACTGTTGGACGAACATCTTTTGGCAGGGTTGTCGGAAGAAGAACTGTATATGGTAAAGCATGTTGCAGTAGAGCCAATGACAGATATGGCAGAATATCCGATGGAACCGGAGATAATGCAGGCATATTATGAAGTGTTGGTAGGCGAAAAAGAATTTATTAGTGTGATGGATGATAACCGGTTGTTTTATATTGACAGTTATCAAGATAGGAATGAAAACGATAGAGGTGAAGATGAAATATTGTATTTCAGTATTGCAGATTTAGACAGGGATGGAGTATATGAGGTTATTCTCACCGATGATGAAACAAATATATTGTATTATAAAGATGGAAACATATATTGTTATCGTTACAGATATTATAATGAAATAGGCGCGATAACAAACAGCGGCATTTTCAGTATGGGTAATTTATACTATTTTTTAAACTATTTTGGATATGATGATAAATATGGAATCATAAATTCATTTGAGGAGGACGGATGTGACATAGAGGAAGTTGATTATAACGGAAATATTAATGATGACAGGATACGGTACTATTATTTTTCGGAGGAATTGATCGAGCAATATTTCAAGTGAATACAAGGCAGTTGATTTTATCTGCTGATTTTTTCTTTTCAATACATGATCAGAAAGAGGATAAAAGATTATTCTTTAATAAAGTGAGGAATATCCATCATGGACGATACATTAATGTCAGAAGAATATGAAGAAGGAGAAGGGGATTCCGGGACATCCGGTATTCTTACCTTGGATGGGGAAGCATGGAAGAACCGGGAAAATACTACATATAATTCCCTTCTGGATATTAATGGCGTAACGGATCTGCAGTATTATTCCAAAAACAATATATTAAAACAAAGTTTTTGGAATGAAATCCAAAAATTATTTGATAATTATATAAAAATGGAATATACTATACACAGGAGGGCTGTGTATGGACAGAATAGAAAGAAAAGAATATTTGGATAAATTAATAGCGTTGAAAGATAAACAACTGATCAAGGTCATTACCGGTGTCAGACGATGCGGTAAATCTACTATAATGGAAATCTTTCAAGATTATTTAAGAGGTGAGGGTATTCCTGATAACCGGATTTTAGCTGTTAATCTGGAAGATTATGATTTCTATGAACTGCGCGATTCTCAAAAGCTCTATCGTTATATTAAAGAACATATGATCCAAGGGAAAAAATTGTATGTGTTTTTAGATGAAGTTCAGAATATAAAAGATTTTCCTGATGTTGTGAATAGTCTTTTTATTAAAAAAGATATTGATTTGTATTTAACAGGTTCTAATGCCTATATGCTTTCGAGTGAAATTGCAACTTTTATATCCGGGCGATATGTTGAAATTAAGATGCTGCCTTTATCTTTTAAAGAATATGTCGATGCTGTAGATGGCAGGAATCATCTGGAGGAATCCTATAGGCAATATATAGAATCAAGCTCATTGCCCTATGCATTGGATTTGAAAGAAAACCCCAAAGAACTGAATGATTATTTAAACGGAGTATATAGTACGATTGTATTAAAAGATGTTGCGGCAAGAAAGAAAATCAGTGATCCGATGATGTTGGAGAGTGTTGTCCGTTTTGTCTNTGATNATATAGGANATTATCTTTCTACTANAAAAATAGCTGNTGCGATGACTTCTGATGGTANGAAAATGGATGTTAAGACTGTTGAAAAATATATTGCTGCCATGTTGGAAAGTTATGTTTTGTATCAGGCTAAGAGATATGATGTAAAGGGAAAACAGTATCTTAAAACATTGGAAAAATATTATGTCGTGGATATTGGATTAAGAAGAGCCTTGCTTGGCTCAAAAGCTATGGATGTAGGACATATACTGGAAAACATAGTTTATCTTGAACTGCTTCGAAGGGGATATAACGTATATGTTGGGAAAGTAAATGATCTGGAAATAGATTTTGTTGCAAGCAATGAGCGGGGGTTAGTTTATTTTCAGGTGGCGGCGACTGTTCGCAGTGAAGAGCTGCTTCGACGGGAGTTGGCATCATTGCAGCAGCTATCGGATCATTATCCGAAATATATTTTGACGCTGGACAATGATCCGGATGCGGACTACGAGGGGATACGAAGAATTAATGCGTTAAAATGGATGGTTGAGAGTTAAAATTCCCTTTTAGCAATATTTTATTGAGAATAATTTAATGCAATAATGCGCGTTGATATTCTTGAAAATTGCTTCCCGGTGTCTTGACAAGCCCACGCCGCAACGCTTATAATATGGGTGCGATAAAGGCGATGACGAAGACAGTAGCTTATGATGGAAATCAACAGCGTGATCAGACGCTCAGCGAGCCGGTGAGGGTGGGAGACCGGTGAAAGTAGATCATAGGTGAATATCACTTCCGAGCTGCAGGCTGAAAGTGAAAGTAGGCTGTGCCGTGTGTGCCGACGTTACCGGCAGGCATATGAAAGTCCAATGTTAATGCAGGGACGGAGTATGAGCGTAACAGGTGGTTATGGGTATGATCTCATCCTTTTACGGGATGAGTTTTTTTATATTTAAGGAGGTAGATTGAAAAATCAAAGATTTTTCAATCGCAAATTTGTACCTGCGGCATAGCACTAAAGTGCATTAAAATTCGCAGGTTACGGAAAGGCATGGTAAACAATATGTACAAGAAAGTTTCTACCGATCTGAATTTTGTGGAGAGAGAGAAAGAAATTGAAAAGTTCTGGAAGGACAACGATATTTTCAGGAAAAGTATCAAGAGCCGCGAGGGCTGTCCGACCTATATGTTTTATGACGGACCGCCGACTGCCAACGGCAAGCCGCATATCGGTCATGTGCTGACCCGCGTCATCAAAGATATGATCCCGAGATACCGTACCATGAAGGGATATATGGTTCCCCGAAAGGCGGGCTGGGATACCCATGGACTTCCGGTAGAGATCGAGGTAGAAAAGCTGCTTGGTTTGGATGGCAAGGAGCAGATCGAGGAATACGGATTAGAGCCTTTCATTGAGAAGTGTAAGGAAAGTGTCTGGAAATACAAGGGCATGTGGGAGGATTTCTCCGGCACAGTGGGATTCTGGGCGGATATGGATGATCCATACGTTACGTATCATGATGATTTTATAGAATCAGAATGGTGGGCATTAAAAGAGATCTGGAATAAAGACCTTTTATATAAGGGATTTAAGATCGTACCGTACTGCCCCCGCTGCGGGACGCCGTTGTCCTCTCAGGAGGTGGCACAGGGTTATAAGGATGTAAAGGAGCGTTCTGCGGTTGTACGGTTCAAGTGCAAGGATGAGGACGCGTATATTCTGGCATGGACCACAACGCCTTGGACTCTTCCGTCCAATGTTGCTCTCTGTATGCATCCGGATTATGAATATGTCAAGGTAAAAAGCAATAAGGACGGTTTTACTTATTATATGGCNCAGGCNCTGGTTGCNCAGGTGCTTGGNGATGATGTNGAGGTGCTTGAAAGCTATCGNGGAAAAGANCTGGAGCATAANGAATATGTNCCNCTGTTCCCNTATGCGGATGATATNGTTGCAAAACAGGGAAAGAAGGGCTTNTATGTTGTATGCGACGAATATGTTACNCTGACGGATGGTACGGGNGTTGTTCATATCGCTCCGGCATTTGGTGAGGACGANGCCAATGTGGGAAGAAAATATGATCTGCCCTTTGTCCAGCTGGTGGATGGCAAAGGNGAGATGACAGAGCCTACCCCCTGGGCGGGAACCTTTGTGAAAAAGGCGGATATGCCGATCTTNCAGGCGTTGGAGGATGCNGGTCTTTTATTTGACGCGCCGAAGTTCGAGCACAGCTATCCCCATTGCTGGAGATGCGATACGCCGCTGATNTATTATGCGCGGGAATCATGGTATATCAAGATGACTGCGGTCAAAGATCAGATGATTGCCAATAACAATAAGATCAACTGGATCCCGGAATCNATCGGAAAGGGACGTTTTGGAGACTGGCTGGAGAANCTGCAGGATTGGGCGATCTCCCGGAACCGTTACTGGGGTACGCCGTTAAATATCTGGGAATGTGANTGNGGNNATNNGCANTCNGTGGGCAGCAGNGCAGAACTTGCAGAGCTGAGCGGCAATGCGGAGGATGCNAAAGTNGANCTGCACCGTCCGTACATTGATGCNGTGACCTTCCCCTGNCCGAAGTGCGGTAAGACCATGCACAGGGTGCCGGAGGTGATCGACTGCTGGTTTGATTCCGGCGCGATGCCGTTTGCGCAGCATCATTATCCATTCGAGAATAAAGAGTTGTTTGAAGCNCAGTATCCGGCACAGTTTATTTCCGAAGCCGTTGACCAGACAAGAGGCTGGTTTTANTCTCTGCTNGCNGANTCNACACTTTTGTTNGATTCTCCATGTTATCAGAATGTNATTGTGCTTGGACATGTGCAGGATGAAAACGGGCAGAAGATGAGTAAATCTAAAGGAAATGCCGTAGATCCTTTTGACGCGCTTGCGACACANGGAGCNGANGCGATCCGCTGGTATTTCTATATNAATTCCGCGCCNTGGCTGCCGAACCGTTTTCATGCAGGGGCTGTAACNGAGGGNCAGAGAAAATTTATGGGNACNCTTTGGAATACCTATGCNTTCTTTGTCCTGTATGCGAATATTGATAATTTNGACGCTACGGATTATCAGCTGGAATATGATAAGCTTCCGGTGATGGANCANTGGCTGTTGTCCAGATTAAATACGGTGGTCGGTGAAGTTGATAACTGTCTGGAGAATTATAAGATTCCGGAGGCTGCAAGGGCTTTACAGGATTTTGTGGATGAGATGAGTAACTGGTATGTAAGACGCGGCCGTGANCGTTTCTGGGCAAANGGAATGGAGCAGGATAAGATCAATGCTTATATGACGCTTTATACNGCNCTTGTAACGATTTCCAAAGCGGCAGCCCCGATGGTACCCTTTATGACCGAGGAGATCTATCTGAATCTGGTGAAGAGTATTGATAAAGATGCTCCGGAAAGTATCCACCTTTGTGATTATCCGGTGGTAAATCAGGAGATGATCAATAAGGAACTGGAAAAGAATATGGACGCNGTCCTTAAGACAGTCGTACTTGGACGGGCAGCAAGAAATACAGCCAATATCAAGAACCGTCAGCCGATTGGGACGATGTTTGTAAAAGCGCCATTTACTCTGGATGAATTTTATCAGGAGATCATAGAAGACGAGTTAAATGTTAAGAAAGTGCAGTTTACAGAGGACGTCAGGGAATTTACTTCCTATACCTTTAAGCCGCAGTTAAAGACCGTCGGACCAAAGTATGGCAAGCAGCTTGGCGGTATTCAGAAGTATCTTGGCGCGGTTGACGGCAATGCGGCGATGGATCAGCTAAAGACGGAAGGAACCCTTGTCTTTGATGTGGATGGTACAGAGATCAGGCTTGCCGAAGAAGATCTGCTGATCACGATGGCGCAGAAGGAAGGCTATGTGGCGGAAGCAGACGGCGGCGTGACGGTAGTCATGGATACGAATCTGACGGAGGAGCTGATCGAGGAAGGCTTTGTATATGAGCTGATCAGTAAGATCCAGACCATGAGAAAGGANTCNGGNTTTGANGTNATGGATCANATCAGGATCTCCTTTACCAANAATGACAAGATTGCGGCAATNGTAAAGAAGAATCAGGATGCNATCATGGGTAAGGTGCTGGCGGATGANATNTTATCGTCAGACTGCTCCATAAACAAGGAGTGGAACGTCAATGGNGAGAAGGTAACNATCGGCGTTGAGAAAATAGATTGAAAAAANCGCTAAAAANCAGCGTTCTTCCCATTTGAAGGTAAGTGCTGCCGGGGCGGCATGGAAACAGGGCAAAATAGTCAATTTTAACAAAGATGTTCGTCGATTTCCATGAGTTATTTATAAAGTTATGCTTGCGGAAAATGCCTTGNATAGTGTATAATTATGTACCGTATAAATTACTTTTGACGAATGAAATTTAGAGAATCAAACGGAGGTAAGCATATGTCAAAAAAAGCAGCACCTGCTAATACGTCGTCCGGTATCACGATCCGTGATACGTTTGACAAGGAACTTTTTAAGAGGAGCGTACTTTACAATATCAANACGCTTTATAGAAAAACGCCTGAAGAAGCAACAGANCAGCAGATCTTTCAGGCGGTAGCATATGCATTAAAAGATCAGGTTGTTGATATGTGGCTGAATACNCAGCAGCAGTATGAGAAGAAGGATCCGAAGACNGTNTATTATCTGTCTATGGAGTTTTTGATGGGTCGTGCCCTCGGCAATATGATGATCAATATGAAGGCATATAAGCCGATTGCGGAAGCATTGGACGAGNTGGGACTNAATCTGAATGTNATTGAGGATCAGGAGCCGGATGCNGCGCTTGGNAACGGNGGTCTTGGTCGTNTGGCAGCATGTTTNCTGGATTCCCTTGCGACTCTTGGTTANGCATCTTATGGATGCGGTATCCGTTACCGTTATGGTATGTTTAAGCAGAAGATCCGTGACGGATATCAGATAGAAGCGCCGGATCACTGGCTGGAAAACGGTAATCCCTTTGAGCTGCGCCGTCCGGAATATGCCAAGGAAGTAAGATTTGGCGGATATGTAAGTGTCCGCGTGGATGAGAACGGCAGAAACAATTATTATCAGGAAGGTTATCAGGCGGTACGCGCGGTTCCCTATGATCTTCCGATTGTGGGATATGGCAACGGCATCGTAAATACGCTTCGTATCTGGGATGCAGAGCCGCTTGATGTATTCCGTCTGGATTCCTTTGACAAGGGCGATTATCAGAAGGCAGTGGAGCAGGAAAACCTTGCAAGGAATATCGTAGAGGTGCTTTATCCGAATGATAATCATTACGCAGGGAAAGAGCTGCGTCTGAAACAGCAGTATTTCTTTATTTCCGCATCTGTGCAGGAAGCTGTACAGAAATATATGAGAACCCATGATGATATTAAAAAATTCCATGAGAAGGTAACATTCCAGCTCAATGACACGCATCCTACGGTTGCTGTAGCAGAGTTAATGAGGATTCTGATGGATGAATATTATCTGACATGGGAGGAAGCATGGGATGTAACGACTAAGACCTGTGCTTATACGAACCATACGATCATGGCGGAAGCTTTGGAAAAATGGCCGATAGAGCTGTTCTCCCGTCTGCTTCCCCGTGTATATCAGATCATCGAAGAGATCAACCGCAGATTTATCCTTGATATTGAGCGTAAATATCCCGGTAATCAGGAGAAAATACGTAAGATGGCGATTATCTATGACGGACAGGTAAAGATGGCGCATCTTGCGATCTGTGCGGGTTATTCGGTCAACGGCGTGGCAAGGCTGCATACGGAGATTTTGAAGAATCAGGAACTGAAAGACTTTTATGAGATGTTCCCGGACAAGTTTAATAATAAGACTAACGGCATCACGCAGAGAAGATTCCTGCTGCATGGCAATCCGCTGCTTGCTGACTGGGTGACAGCCCATATCGGTGAGGACTGGATCACGGATCTTGCAAAGATCAAGAAGTTAAAGGTTTATGCGGATGATGAAAAGGCTCAGCAGGAGTTCATGAACATCAAGTACCAGAATAAAGTAAGACTTGCCGCATATATCAAAGAGCATAACGGCGTGGAGGTTGATCCCAGATCGATATTTGACGTACAGGTTAAGAGGCTTCATGAATATAAGCGTCAGCTGTTAAATATTCTTCATGTGATGTATCTGTACAATGAATTGAAAGAGCATCCGGAGATGGATTTCTATCCGAGGACATTTATCTTTGGCGCAAAGGCAGCCGCAGGCTATATGAATGCGAAACTGACGATCAAGCTGATCAACTCCGTTGCTGATGTTGTCAATAATGACGCTTCTATCAACGGCAAGATCAAGGTTGTGTTTATCGAGGATTACCGTGTATCCAATGCGGAGATGATCTTTGCGGCGGCGGATGTGTCCGAACAGATCTCTACGGCAAGTAAGGAGGCATCCGGTACGGGTAACATGAAGTTTATGTTAAACGGTGCACTGACCATCGGTACGATGGACGGCGCCAATGTGGAGATTGTTGAAGAGGTCGGTGAGGAGAATGCATTTATCTTCGGACTTTCTTCCGATGAAGTTATTAAATATGAAAACTTCGGCGGTTACAATCCGATGGAGATCTTTAATAATGATCCGGACATCAGAAAGGTGCTGATGCAGCTGATCAACGGTGCGTTTGCGCCGAATGATCCCGATATGTTCCGTCCGCTGTACAACTCCCTGTTGAATACGTTGAGCACCTCTAAGGCGGACACATACTTTATCTTAAAGGATTTTAAGGCGTATGCTGANGCNCAGAAGAAAGTGGAAGCTGCTTACCGNGACGAGAAAGGCTGGGCGAGAAGCGCGATCCTGAATACGGCTTGCTCCGGCAAGTTTACTTCCGACAGAACCATCAAGGAATATGTAGATGATATCTGGAAGCTGGATAAGGTTACGCTGCGGAAGAAATGATAATCTGATAATATGTTACTCAATGAAGAGGGACTGCGGCAGTGGTCCCTCTTTCCAAAATTTCGGAAGATCACAAAAGATTTGCTTTTTACTAAATAAAGAAAGAAATGGAGANAAGACTATGATAAAGTTACATGANNGCGGCGCATATCTGGTAAATGGCAAGGAGCTTGTGGCTGATACGCCGGAGGCTGCAAGGATTATTGCAGATAAGACAGGCAGGACGGCTGCACGGGAGGATGCCAAAAAAGATACGATCGCTTACGGCATTTTAAAGGAACACAATACCTCAGATAATATGGACAAGCTGAAGATAAAGTTTGATAAGCTGACCAGCCATGATATTACGTTTGTCGGGATTATCCAGACAGCCCGCGCGTCAGGACTGCAGAAGTTTCCGGTTCCGTATGTGCTGACGAACTGCCATAATTCTCTTTGCGCTGTGGGCGGTACGATCAATGAAGATGATCATATGTTTGGACTGACCTGTGCTAAAAGATACGGAGGAATGTATGTACCGCCTCATCAGGCAGTCATCCATCAGTTTGCAAGGGAGATGCTTGCCGGCGGCGGCAGGATGATCTTGGGATCGGATTCCCATACCAGATATGGCGCGCTTGGCACCATGGCAATGGGCGAGGGCGGTCCTGAGTTAGTAAAACAGTTATTGAACCAGACTTACGATATCAATATGCCGGGTGTGGTAGCAGTTTACCTGACGGGTGAACCGGTGAAGGGTGTTGGACCGCAGGACGTAGCGCTGGCGATCATTGGTGCGGTATTTAAGAACGGTTATGTGAAGAATAAGGTAATGGAATTTGTCGGTCCCGGTGTGGAAAAGCTTTCTGCTGATTTTAGGATCGGCATAGATGTTATGACGACGGAGACCACCTGTCTGTCTTCCATCTGGCAGACCGATGAGAAGATTCGGGAATTTTATGAGATCCATAAGCGTCCGGAAGATTATAAAGAGTTAAAACCCGGAGATGTGGCATATTATGACGGCGCGATCGAATTGGATCTGTCAGAGATCAAGCCGATGATCGCAATGCCGTTCCATCCATCCAATACTTATACCATTGATGAACTGAATGCTAATCTGATGGATATTTTGGATGACTGTGAGAAAAAAGCTCTTGTCAGTCTGGATGGCGCTGTAGACTTTACGTTAAAGGATAAGGTACGCAACAATAAGCTTTATGTAGAGCAGGGTGTGATTGCGGGCTGTGCCGGCGGCGGGTTTGAGAATATCTGCGCGGCGGCGGATATCTTAAAAGGAAGCAGCATAGGACCGGATGAATTTACGTTAAATGTTTATCCTGCATCCATGCCGGTATATATGGAACTGATCAGGAATGGCTGTGCCGCTGCGATCATGCAGACAGGCGCGGTATTGAAGACGGCATTCTGCGGTCCCTGTTTTGGCGCGGGGGATACGCCTGCCAACGGTGCATTTTCCATCCGCCATTCTACAAGGAACTTCCCCAACAGGGAGGGCTCTAAGCTGCAGTCCGGACAGATTGCGTCCGTTGCATTGATGGATGCGCGTTCCATTGCTGCCACAGCTGCAAACAAGGGATATCTGACACCGGCCACAGAGATGCCGGATAAGATAGGTGCATATAAATACTTCTTTGATAAGACGATTTATGACAATCGCGTCTTTGATTCCAAGGGAGTNCCCGATCCGTCAGTCGAGATCAAATTTGGTCCGAATATCAAGGATTGGCCTGCTATGCCCGCGCTTCCGGAGAATCTTCTGCTTCGTGTGGTTTCCGAGATTCATGATCCGGTTACTACGACTGATGAGCTGATTCCGTCCGGCGAGACTTCTTCTTATCGAAGCAACCCTTTGGGACTTGCGGAATTTACGCTGTCCAGAAAGGATCCGGAATATGTAGGGCGCGCCAAGGCGGTACAGAAAGCGCAGAAAGCGTTGGAAGCCGGAGAATGTCCGAAGGGCGCATTGGAAGGCTTGTCTGAGATTATGGATGTAGTGAAATCAGCTTTTGAAGGAGTCAACCACAATACGCTTGGAATCGGTTCTACGATCTTTGCGGTAAAGCCGGGTGACGGCTCCGCCAGAGAGCAGGCTGCCAGCTGTCAGAAGGTGCTTGGAGGCTGGGCGAATATCGCCAATGAATACGCGACAAAGCGCTACCGCTCCAATCTGATCAACTGGGGTATGCTGCCATTGGTCATTCCGGAGGGAGATCTTCCTTTTCAGAATATGGATTATATCTTCCTGCCGAAGATCAAAGAAGCAGTGGAGAATAAGACAGATAAGATCAAGGCATATGCCATAAAGGATGGCAAAACGATAGAATTTACAATGACCCTTGGCGACATGACGGACGAGGAACGCCAGATCATATTAAAAGGATGTCTTATCAATTATAATCGTGTATGAGCATAACCGAAGGTTTTCCGAATGATGTACTGCGGATTAGAATCGGCGGGTAGTCAATAGTCTTTTTATGCTCTTAGAAAAAATAAGAATTAATTATTTCCGCNCTGTGACCGATATAAAGGTTACAGGGCGGTTTTTACGGAGTAAGGACTGCTTCCTGAATAACGAATTCGTGCAGGGACATGATTTGAAACATGATCAGTTTCATATGCATCTGCGCCATGGGCGTGTCATATGCTGGTGACGTATTTTATGTTGGAGACATAAAGATGCAAGGTCTTGGATCAGACGAAGGATAGCGGAATTTTATACAGCAGATACATACAACAGATCGAAAGAACTGTTACGGATCTGCACAGTAAGAAATATCGAAGCATGAAACGGAAGATCCGGGATCATGGAGATGTCCGCATGAGGGAAGGAAGGAAATATGATTATTGGTTCCAGTAATGTGCAGATGGGATCAGCAAGGAAGTATGAAGCAAGCGAAAAACAAAGAAAGACGGCATGGATCGCGGGCGTTGACCTGCAAAAAGCGGGCAGTGTCAGCGCGGTGACCGGATTCGCGGGACAGCAGATGACGCTGAGCGGGGGAAGATGGGGGAATAAATACGGCTATTTTACCGACATGCTGAAAAGCAATGCGCAGGACAGCGTTACGGCTGAGATGGAACAGTCCATGTTAGGGCGCAAGGGGCAGATCACAACAGGAAATATAACGTCGATGGAAAACCGCGCTTCACTGAGGCAGATCAGGGAACATGCGCTTTTCTATCTGTTAAGGCATCTGAATGATCTGATGAGCGGACGCGCAGGCAGGAGCGGTCAGTGGTTTGGAGGCGAAAGCTACGATATGTCCGGTAACGCAGTACAGATTGGCGCTATCCGGAATGAGTATTCCTATGAAGAACAGGAAAATACAGCATTTGCCACAAAGGGAAAAGTGGTAACGGCAGACGGACGGGAGATCGAGTTTAATCTCGGCCTGGAGATGAGCAGGCGGTTTGAAGAATATTATTATGATCAGAATGATANCTATGCCTATACTCCCAGTTTGCCCTCCAATCTGGNNGATCCGCTGGTCATCAATCTGNACAGNAATATCGCTAATGTCAGTGANCAGAAATTTATGTTTGACATCGATGCGGACGGTATTTTAGACAGTATTTCACAGTTAAATTCCGGCAGCGGATATCTTGCTCTGGATAAGAATGGCGACGGTATCATCAATGACGGATCGGAGCTGTTTGGCACGAAATCAGGCAATGGGTTTGCCGATCTGGCAGCTTATGATGACGACGGCAATGGCTGGATCGATGAAAACGACGCGATCTGGAGCAAGCTTTTGATCTGGACGAAGGATGAGCATGGTAAGGATGTGCTTTATCATCTAAAGGACAAAGGGGTAGGCGCGATCTGTCTGGAAAGTGTTGATACGGAATTTTCCTTAAAATCATTAAAAGATAATGCATTGAACGGAAAAATCAGAAAAACAGGCGTGTTCTTATATGAAAACGGCATGGCGGGTACTGTGCAGCATCTTGACGTTGCAAGATAGCCTTGAATAATTTTTATAAAGCATCAGGCAGATTGTAACATTTTTATTTCGTAAGGTATATTATAAATATGACAGAATATTTTAAAGCTTGAATATGAAGTATAATAAAATGCATAAATTGACCTTACAAATTCCCAATAAACATATGGAAAACATTTATAAAATGATGTCGGTTATGAAAATAACCGGCGTCATTTTTTGTCTTGTCCTGTTTTTACCATATATTATAACCGTTTTTGGAAGAGGAGTTGAGGAAGCGGAAAAGCTTCCTTTGCTGACGGGACCGGAAATTACAATTTTGACGGAAAAAGGAACACAGAGCATACCGACGGATGAATATCTCTGCGGTATCCTGGCACAGTATTTTGATAAGGGATATACCAGAGAAGAGTTAAAGGCCATCAGCATTATATTAAGAAGTAATTTTTTGTACAATCTGAATATCGGGAAAAGCTTTTATGATATATGGTCATATCAGGATCGCAGGGAGCTTTGGGGGCAGAATTTTTTAAACTATGAAAAGGAAGTCAGAAATATTATTTCAGAAACAGCAGGAAAAATACTGCTAAAAAACGGAAAAATAGAAGAAATTACCATATGCGATCTTTTACATGACGGACAAAGCTATGAAACCATTTTGCAAAATAATTATGCGGATTATGCAATCTATCAATACTTTTGAATAAAGCGTTGCATTTGGGTAAAAATATCTAATGACAATTGATTTGGAAGATTTCCATGGAATTAGATATTTAAGGAGGATGCAATGAAAAGAAACAGGAAGTCCGGATTACGGAAAGAACGGATTATCATGCTTGCTGCGTCTGCGTTTATTTTAACAGCGTTGACGATGACAGGAATCTATGTTAATCAAAGGAATACACAGGATAATGATCAGAATCGAATTGATCTTAACGAATTAAATAGAGAAATACAAAATCAAACAAATGATATTGCAGATCAAATCGCAGGACTTCAGCCGCAGAATCCGTCGGATGATCTGGATGTAGAGATCAATTATGAAGAAGCCAATACCAGCGATATCGTTCTGCCGGTAGAGGATCGGGAGATATTAGGACAAGGTGATAATGCAGCAAATGATTTTGGATTTGATCAGGCGCAGGAAGAAGCGTTTTATCCTGAAACTAATTCACAAACTCCGTCGAATACAGTGCGCGAGCCTGTAGAAGAACGGACACAGACGCCGGAACCAGTGCTGCATTTTTCTGAAAATGAAGCCCTTGCTTGGCCGATCGTGGGCAATATTCTTATGAACTACAGTATGAATCAGGTTATATATTATAAAACATTGAATCAGTATCGTTATAATCCTTCTGTTGTCATTGAAGCCACGGTAGGAGACCCGATTACGGCTGCTGCTGATGGTAAAGTGGTATCTATCAGACAGAATGTGGAAACCGGTGGGACGATCGTATGCGACCTTGGAGACGGATATCAGTTGACTTACGGACAGTTGGAAAATTATGCGGTTTCCGTAGGTGATTATGTTGAAAAAGGCGATATTCTAGGTTTTGTAGCGGAACCTTCGATCTTTTATTCGGAAGAAGGCTGTAATGTGTACTTTAAAATGACCAAGGATGGGGAACCGGTGAATCCTTTGAATATCATGCAATAAAGTGTAGATTGAAAAATAAGCTCGATAGCTTATTTTTCAATCGCAAATTTGTGCCTACGGCACAAATTTGCAGACTGTGGAAAGGCATGGTTAAAAAGCGGGCTTGTGCGCTTTTTAGCAGCAGTATTTTCAATCTGCAATTTAAGTCAGAGCTTCAAATTGCTTTGATCGCAGTAAAACTGCTCTGACATGGAGGATTAGTGTGATTTATATTAAAAATGGTTTGCTATATACGATGCAGGGCATGTCCGGACTTGGTGAAAAACGCGGAAATATACTCATTAAGGAAGGCAAGATTGCGGCGGTAGGGGAACAGGAACTCCTGCCGCCTGATTTTGAGGGCGAAATCTTAAATGCCGAGGGTTGTGTCGTCATGCCGGGAATCATAGAGGCGCATTGTCATATGGGGATCACGGAAGAAAAGAAAGGAATGGAAGGGGACGACTGTAATGAGACAGAGCAGCCCGTCACACCTTATCTTCGCGCGATCGACGCGATCAATCCTATGGATGCGGCATTTGGCGAAGCGGTCAGGGCGGGTATAACTGCCGCAATGATCGGTCCCGGAAGCTCCAATGTTGTAGGAGGTCAGTTTGCATTTGTAAAGACATTCGGCAGGCGGATTGATGATTTGATTGTAAAGGCTCCGGCAGCAATGAAAGCGGCATTTGGAGAAAATCCCAAGGTGAATTATTCCGGTCAGAATAAAATGCCGTCTACAAGAATGGCGATTGCGTCCATGCTGCGGGAAGAATTGTTTCTGGCAAAGCAATATATGATGCAAAAGGAAAAAAAGGCGGAAGATTTTAAGGAAGATTTCCGATATGAATGCTGGCTGCCGGTTTTAAGGAAAGAAATTCCCTTAAAGGTACATGTTCATCGCGCGGATGATATCTATACAGCGATTCGTATTGCTCAGGAATATGATCTGGATATTACATTGGATCATTGTACAGAAGGTCATCTGATTGCGGAAGATATATATAGAAGCGGTTATCCGGTTATTTTGGGTCCGCATCTGGCAAGCCGGAGCAAGATCGAGATCCAGTACGCTTCCTTTAAAACGGCGGGCATTATGGAAAAAAATAAGGTTATTTTTGCGATCACGACAGATCATCCGGTTTCGCTGATCCAATCGCTGCCATATTGTGCTGGGCTGGCTGTAAAAGCCGGATTGTCCATGGAAGAAGGGCTTCGGGCGATTACGATCAACCCTGCAAAAATCTGCGGTGTGGCAGACCGCATGGGCAGTATCGAGGTGGGAAAGGATGCCGATATCGCAATTTTTTCCGGCAACCCGATGGAAATCTTTACGGAAACTTTTTATACAATTATTGACGGTAGGATTGTGCATCGTAGAGAAANTATGTTANAATCANAAGAGAGNTGGGGCGCNGCGGGAANNAGNAATGAAGCAAGTCTGCATAGCGCAAGAGGACGATTNTGGAATTAGAAAATAAAGAACGTGCCCTTCTGGNAGGGGTGCATCTGCCGGAGGAAAAAGATTTTGAGTTATCCATGCGGGAGCTTTCGGAGCTGGCGAAAGCCTGCGGCATGGATGTGGCAGGCAGGATGGAACAAAAGATGGAACGCCCGGATAAGGCGTTATACATAGGATCCGGGAAGGTATATGAAGCGCAGGCTGCCATGGAGGAACTGTGCGCCGATCTGATTGTATTTGATAATACACTGTCGCCCACGCAGATTAGGAACCTTCAAAATCACCTTCACTGTCCCATCTTGGATAGAACGTCGNTGATNTNAGAGATTTTTGAGAAAAGGNCAAAGAGCAGGGAAGCANAGCTGCAGGNAGAGATCGCAAAGCTGCAGTATATGCTGCCGCGGTTGGTTGGCATACATGAAGCATTGTCCAGACAGGGCGGAGGAGGAGGAAGCCGTGCCAATAAGGGCGCCGGCGAAAAGAAGCTGGAACTGGACAGACGTAAGCTGGAACACCGTCTGAGCGAGCTTCGCAAGGAATTGGCAAAGATCAGGAAAGAACGGGTGACGCAAAGAAAGAAGCGTAATGAAACCGGAGCCGTCAGGGCTGCGTTGGTAGGCTATACGAATGCAGGAAAATCTACTTTGATGAACGCCATGCTCAATCAGTATTACCGGAAAGATGGCACGGTCCCGGAAAAGCTTGTTTACGAAGAGGATATGCTGTTTGCAACCTTGGATACTACGGTTAGAAAGATTAATCCTCCGAATCATCAGCCGTTTCTGTTGTCGGACACAGTCGGCTTTATTTCCAAGCTGCCGCATCATCTGGTGGAAGCGTTTCATTCTACTTTGGAGGAAGCGATAGAATCGGATATTTTGCTGCATGTGATTGATTTTTCGGATATTAACAGGGATGATCAGATCAATGTAACGTATCAGACATTGGAGGACCTTGGTGCAGGGGATATTCCGGTGGTTTATGTCTATAATAAAGCTGACTTGTGTATGGACGAAAAAACGCTGCCGGTCATCCGCGGCAATAGGATCTATATGTCAGCTAAGAGGGGCATTGGACTGACGGAACTGCTGGATCTGATGGAGAAGACGCTTGCAGACCGTTATCAGTCGGGAGAGTTTTGCTTCCCTTATGATCAGGGCGGGATCGTATCTTATCTGAACCAGAGCGCGGCCGTAGAGGAGGTTTCCTATGAGGAACAGGGCGTAAGGATGAAAGTGCGGATGAGAGTGGAAGATTATAGAAAGTATGAAAAATATTTAGTATAAGTCCGGCTTACATAACTCGTGGACAGGATTGTGGAATGATAAAATTATAAAGCGATTGTTTAGCAAACACCTAAGTAAATTATTGTCTAAGAGGAGGTTATTATGGCGGAACGTATGACAAGGGAACAGATCAACAAAGCTTATCCCAATCAGTATGTGGCTTTAAGGAATCCGGTCTATACCTATGGGATGTTACAATCGGCGGAGATTGCTTATACGGATAATAGTGGACTGATATTATGGTGGAGGCAGATGATGGAGCAGGGGATCGTCATTTGGTATACCGGCAACAATCCGCCAATATTTATGGATATGATGTTTATGTTTTAGAGAAATGTTGATGAAAGAAATGATTTTATAAAAGACTTTGTAGTGAGATAGATGATATAGGAGGGGAGATCATGAAAAGCGATGTAATTATTATTGGGGCAGGACCGGGAGGAATCTTTTCCGCGTATGAATTGGTAAAATTAAATTCGGATCTGAAGATTACGGTGCTGGAAGCAGGCAATCCATTGGATAAAAGGAAATGTCCGATTGATGGGAAGCAGGTAAAATCCTGTATCGGCTGTAAACCCTGTTCTATTATGAATGGATTTGGCGGCGCCGGTGCCTTTTCGGATGGGAAATATAATATAACAAATCAGTTCGGCGGAACGCTGTATGAGTACATAGGGAAAGACCGGGCGATCGAACTGATGAAATATGTGGATGAGATCAATTTATCCCACGGAGGTGAAGGGACAAAACTGTACTCCACGGCAAATACGGAGATCAAGAAGCTATGTCTGCAAAATGGTCTGCATCTGTTGGATGCGTCTGTGCGTCATCTGGGGACGGATATCAATTATGTGGTGCTGGATCATATATATCAGGAATTGAAGGATAAAGTGGATTTTCGTTTTAATGAGGCAGTGAAGAGTGTTAAAAAGATCGATGGAGGTTACCAGGCGGAGACGGAAAAGGATACTTATGAGGGGACTTATTGCATCATTTCCGCAGGACGAAGCGGCAGTAAATGGATGGAAACGGTGTGCAGAGAATTATCCGTACCGACAAAATCCAATCGTGTGGATATCGGTGTAAGAGTGGAGCTTCCGGCAGCAATATTTGCCCATTTGACGGATGAACTGTATGAAAGTAAGATCGTTTACCGTACCCAGCAATATGGGGATCTGGTCAGAACCTTCTGTATGAATCCCAAAGGCGCTGTGGTGAATGAGAATACAAATGGCATTGTCACAGTCAACGGACACAGCTATGAAGATCCGGAAAAACAGACGGAAAATACTAATTTTGCCCTTCTGGTTGCAAAGCATTTTTCCGCACCTTTTAAGGACAGCAATGGTTATGGAGAGAGTATTGCAAGACTTTCTAATATGCTGGGTGGCGGAGTGATCGTCCAGAGATTCGGTGATCTGATCGCGGGAAAGAGGAGTACGGAATCACGTATCAAGGAAGCGTTTATTACGCCTACATTGAATGCTACGCCAGGTGACTTAAGCCTTGTTATGCCCAAGCGTATTCTGGACGGTATCATCGAGATGATCTATAAGTTAGATAAAATTGCACCGGGCACTGCCAATGTAGATACGCTATTATATGGTGTGGAAGTGAAGTTTTATAATATGGAGGTTGAGATCGATGAGAATTTAGAGACATTTCATAAGAACCTGTTCATTATAGGCGATTGCAGCGGTATTACCCATTCCCTGTCCCATGCGTCTGCAAGCGGCGTGCATGTGGCGCGGTATATTGCAGGGAAAGTATCTGTATAAATAGTCAATTTAAATTAATCGTATTTTCCGGTTCAAAGTTATAGAAAAATTTCCTATAAATCATAGAATTTTGAATCGTAGCTTAGATAAAAATTTTAGTAATTATTTTCTGGAGAATATGTATATGAGTAAAAAGATAACCATATTGGTATGTGCATTTCTAATGGTTTTAAGTATTGCTGCCTGTGGACAGATAAACGAAGATGAAATTGTTGCAAATCAGCAGGAAAGCGATATGCAGACGAGTGAGAGTACAGATTCAGTGACAACTCAGCAGGAAAACGATATACAGGCGAGTGAGGGTACAGATTCAGTGATAACTCAGCAGGAAAACAGTGTACAGGCGGTTGAAAATGCAGATTCGGAAACGACAGCAGAAGAATTATTGGATTTGTTTATCAATGGCTCAATAAACGCTGTTTACTCCTCAGATTTGACATCGGCATTTTATATAACTGATTTAAATAATTCATTTTCTATTGGAGAGAAAGTCGATCTTGACAATGATGGAGAAAATGAACTGGTTATTAACGGTCCTTATGGCGGAATATACCTTGATGCGCGTGATAATATGGTATATGAATTTGCCGCAGGAGAGGGCAATGCCTGCGTTCTTTCTTATGTCTATTATAATGAAGCAATATGGATTATGTATAGCAACAGGATGAGTGCAGGATATGAATGTTACCATATGGAAAAATTTGAAGGAGCTGATAACTTAGTTGCGGAAATGAATTTCGGAGAGGAACTTGTTGACCCAGATAATGCAGAGTCTGAAACGAAATATACATTAAATGGAGCTATCATTTCTTACGATGAATATACAGAATTATGTAGCAAAATTTTTGCTACTGAAGTAAATACATACTGAAAGAAGAATGACAAAGATCGTCTGAAGTAAAAGATAGATGTGATAAAGTCAAAAGACACTCTTTTTTCACATTTTACATATAGACATTTTCTGTCAAAATGAATATAATAAGTAGCGGACTACATAATTAAAGTAGCACGCTACTTTTTTCTGGGAGAAATTGCCATGGTGCAGACGGAAGAACGGGATATTGGATTTTTATTTAAGCAGATCAATATGCAGATCAAAAAGGGTATTGATAAAGCGCTATTGGAGTATGATCTGACTACTTCACAGAGCCGGGTGTTGTTTTTTGTTCATTTTCGTGGAGAAGAAAAGACTTCTATGAAAGATATCGAGGAACATTTGAAAGTGACGCATCCGACAGTCATCGGCATTGTAAAGAGGCTGGAGGAAAAGGGATTTGTAACTACGTCGTCAGATCCGGAGGATCGCAGGGTAAAGCTGGTTACAATTACGCAAAAAACAACAAAAATGATAAAAAAGTTGGATCAGGGTAGAAGAAAAATGGATGAAAAGCTTTTGAAAGGATTTACGGAGCGGGAAGCGAAGGAGCTTCGTCGGATGCTTTCCCGGATAGAAGATAATCTACGGGAAGAAGATTGAAAGATCTATTATATATGAGGACTAACAAGACGCGCAGAAACGAGGTAAATGTAATATGCTGAAAACATTAGCCAGACAGATCAAAGAATACAAATGGGTCTCTATCATGACGCCGCTTTTTATGGTTTTAGAGGTGGTGGCAGAGACGCTGATCCCGCTTCTGATGACTTCGATCGTAGATAACGGCATCAACGTGAAGGGCGGCGATATCAACCATATTTATAAGATGGGAGCATGGATGATCCTGCTTGCTTTGGGTGGACTGCTGAGTGGTATTTTGGGAGGTGTCTTTGCGGCAAAGGCCTCTACCGGATTTGCAAAAAATATCAGGAAGACTATGAATGACAATATCCAACGGTTTTCCTTTTCCAATATTGATAAATTCTCTACGGCGGGACTGATTACGAGACTGACGACGGATGTGACAAATATCCAGAATGCNTATCAGATGCTGCTTCGTATGTGTTTTAGGGCGCCATTTACCATGATCTTTGCGATGGCNGCGGCATTTTTGATCTCNCCAAGACTGGCAAGGATTTATCTGATTGCAGTTGTTCTGCTTAGTATTGTACTTGCGTTAATCGTCAGGGGCGCAATGAAATATTTTAAACAGGTATTTGAGAAATACGATGATCTGAATGCCACGATTCAGGAGAATGTCAAGGCGATCCGTGTGGTGAAGGCATATGTTCGTGAGGAACATGAAGAAAGCCGTTTGAAAAAAGCCAGTGAGAATATCTACAAAATGTTTGTAAAAGCCGAGAATCAGGTCATATTGAACTCCCCGGTCATGCAGTTTACCGTATATGCCTGCATCCTTTTAATTAGCTGGATGGGCGCTCATATGGTGGTGACAACGTCTTTTACCACAGGTGAGCTGATGGGGCTGCTGACTTATTGTATGAATATTTTATCAAGCCTGATGATGATTTCCATGATCTTTGTTATGATGTCCATGAGTATCGCCAGTGCAGAGCGAGTGGTGGAGGTTATTAATGAAGAGCCGGATATTGTGAATCCCGAAGATCCGATCATGGAAGTNAAAGACGGCAGNATTGAATTTGANAATGTTGATTTTACNTATAATAAAGATAGAAGNGGAGAACCTGTTCTCANGGANATNAATNTGANGATCANGTCNGGNGANACGNTNGGNGTCATCGGCGGNACCGGAAGCGGAAAATCCAGTCTTATGATGCTGATCAGCCGCCTTTATGACGTGTCGGAAGGCTGTGTGAAAGTCGGCGGCGAGGATGTCAGAAAATATGATCTGGAGGTATTGCGGAAAGAGGTGTCTGTGGTACAGCAGAAAAATGTGTTATTCAGCGGAACGATCTTAGAAAATCTCCGCTGGGGTGATAAAGAAGCCTCTGAGGAAGAGTGCATCAAGGCATGTAAGCTGGCATGTGCCGATGAGTTTATCCAAGCGATGCCGGAGGGATATAACACCTATATTGAGCAGGGCGGAGTCAATGTGTCCGGCGGTCAGAGGCAGAGGCTTTGTATTGCAAGGGCATTGTTGAAAAAGCCCAAAATATTGATTNTGGATGATAGCACCAGCGCCGTCGATACGGCAACGGATGCAAGGATCAGAAGGGCGTTTGCGGAGGAGATTCCGGGGACNACGAAGTTGATTGTCTCNCAGAGAATNTCCAGTGTGGAGCATGCGGACCGNATCATNGTCATGGACGATGGAAGGATAGACGGTGTCGGGACCCATGAGGAGCTGCTGCAGCATAACGAGATCTACCGTGATGTATATGAATCCCAGACCGGTGGCAGCGGTGATTTTGACGAGGCAGGAGGACAGAAATAATGGCAGAGGAAAATGTAAAAGAAGTAAAGCCCCCAAAGGGCGGCGGTCCCATGGGTCATGGCAGAAGAATGATGGGGCCCAGACCTAAGATCGAAAATCCGGGAAAGATNTTTAAGCGGGTATTAGGTTATGTTCTGAAAAACTATGCGGTTCATCTGGTTATTGTGGTAATCGGCATTTTCGTATCTGTTTTGGCGCAGGTAAAGGGTACGTTCTTTTTACAAGAATTGATCAATGGTTATATTGAGCCGCTGGTGGGCAGCGATAACCCTGATTTTGNGGGACTGCTNCNGNCNATCCTNANGATGGCNGTGATNTTTCTNTTGGGNATTGCANCNACCTATACNTACAATAAANTGATGATNTATATNACNCAGGGTACGCTTAGAAATCTTCGTGTTGAACTCTTTACCAAGATGGAGCGGCTTCCGGTGAAATATTTCGATACTCATTCCCATGGCGATATCATGTCGATCTATACGAATGATATTGATACCTTGCGGCAGATGATCAGCCAGAGTATTCCACAGCTTTTATCCAGTGTGATTACGATCGTCAGCGTCCTTATCAGCATGGTAATTTTAAGCATTCCGCTGACTGTTCTTACGCTTGTAATGGTAGCTGTTATGATGTTGACGACTGCAAAGGTGGCAGGAAAAAGCGGCAGTTATTTTGTGGAGCAGCAGAAGAATCTTGGTATTTTAAACGGACAGATCGAGGAAATGATGGAGGGGCAGAAGACCGTTAAAGTATTTTGTCATGAGGAAGAGAGCAAAGAGCAGTTTGATAAGATGAATGAGGCGCTGTTTGTCAGTGCGAATCGCGCCAACGCCTTTGTCAATATTCTGGGCCCGGTCAATATGCAATTGGGGCATTTGAGTTATGTTTTATGCGCAGTTGTCGGAGGCATCCTTGCGATTAACAAATTCGGCGGACTGCTGCTGGGCGATCTTGCAGCTTTTCTAAATTTTAATAAAAGCTTTAATATGCCGATTAGTCAGATCAGCCAGCAGTTTAACAGTATCATTATGGCGCTGGCAGGCGCGGAAAGGATCTTTAAGCTTTTGGATGAGGAACCGGAGACGGACGAAGGCTATGTTACGCTGGTCAATGCAAAATACGTTGACGACCCGAAGGGGGGTTCGGGAAAGGTTCTGACGGAAACGGATGAGAGAACCGGTATTTGGGCGTGGAAGCACTATCATAAGGCGGATGATACGACGACTTATGTGGAGTTGAAAGGAGATGTCGTATTTGATGATGTTGACTTCGGATATAATGATGAAAAGATCGTCCTGCATAATATCAAGCTATTTGCAACGCCGGGACAGAAGATTGCTTTTGTAGGTTCCACAGGCGCGGGAAAAACGACGATTACGAATCTGATCAACCGTTTTTACGATATCCAGGACGGTAAGATCCGCTACGACGGGATCAATATCAATAAGATCAAAAAGGATGACCTTAGAAGGTCGTTGGGGATCGTATTGCAGGATACGCACCTTTTTACCGGAACGGTCAAAGATAATATCCGTTATGGCAGATTGGATGCGACGGATGAAGAAGTGGTGGCGGCGGCTAAGCTGGCCAATGCTCACAGCTTTATTATGCGGCTTCCGAAAGGATATGATACGGAGATCAAGGGGGATGGCGGCAGCCTGAGCCAGGGACAGCGGCAGCTTCTTGCCATCGCCAGGGCGGCGATTGCAGATCCGCCGGTGCTGATCCTGGATGAAGCGACAAGCTCTATCGATACCCGTACGGAGAAGCTGGTACAGTCCGGTATGGACCGTCTGATGAAAGGAAGGACGACATTTGTGATCGCGCACCGTCTGTCAACTGTCCGTAACAGTGACTGTATCATGGTTCTGGAACAGGGACGCGTCATTGAAAGAGGCACTCATGATGAGCTGATCGAAGCGCAGGGGAAATATTACAGTCTCTATACCGGCAATAAAGCAGTGACAGCATAAAATTGAAAAATCAAAGATTTATCAACGGTATATATCAAAGATAAATTGCGCGCTCTTTTCTATCGCCTCTGCTGCAGTTTTAAATGGCGACATCTGAAATACATGCCACATTCCCTTAAAGGTCTCAAAACGGACAGTGGAATGGAAGGATAAGATACGTTTATATAACAGTTCGGAATCGCTGTAAAGGATTTCGTTGGAGCCGACCTGAATATAGACCGGCGGGAAATTCTGATAGTCTCCAAATAACGGCGAGATCAGGGGATCCGTCAGATCTTGTCCTTCGGCATAATTTTTAGTAACGGTTTGCATATAATCCGGTGACAGGATAGGATCCGCGTCGATCTTTGAGGTGTGCGACCTGCCGGAAGCGGTTAAGTCCGTCCAGGGAGAAAAGAGTAAAAGACCGCCCGGAAGAAAACGGTTTTCCGATTTCAGGCGCAGGGACAAGGAAAGCGCAAGATTGCCGCCTGCCGAATCACCGGCAAGGATGACGTCTTTGGCGCCATAACCAAGCATCATCAGATAATTCCATGCGGTCATGGCATCTTCCGTAGCGGCAGGATAGGGATTTTCCGGCGCTAAACGGTAATTAAAGCAGAATACATCTAAAGCGGAAGCCTGAGCCAGCTTGATTGTAATAGAGCGGGCATAGGTGCAGCTTCCTGTCATATAGCCGCCTCCATGACAGTATAGGATCACCCTGTTCTTTGCATGAGGCCAGTCAGGGCGCAGCCATTCCGCATACATGCCTTCCAGCTCAACAGGTTCTGATACAATATTTTTCGGCAGTTTATTCAAAGCGGCAATATGTTCCTGTGTCTGCCGCTGTTTTTCCACATCCGGTTCTTCTATCAGAGAGTGTACTTTCCTGATCATCTGCATTAAATTCTGGTTTTGCGGTTTTCTAAGCGCCATGGGATTCCCTGCCTTTTTGTTCAATAATATTTNTTAAAAGTATCAGAATGCTTTNNGGATACCATCATGCAATCATATCATGNTTCNGGTTCTNNTTAATATANCGGCATTATATCAGTNTAAGCCGGAAAAGACAACCTATCTATTTTACCAGCTTTCTTAAGACCGGCACCTTCAGTAAAAGCGCAGCAGCAGNTACGGACAGNACAGCTGTGCAGACTGTCAGGAGAGGTATGGACAAGANCGGCGTNCATAGGGAAGTTGTTANACCAACGCTTTCCCAGAACAGAATCGCCAGAGGGTGCAGAAGGTAAACGCCAAANACNGTGCCTGCCAGAAATCCAAATATTTTTTTNGCTNTTACCGAAGCGGATATTTTTCCGTCAACAGACTGCCCTGCCACAAAAAGGGCNGNGGCAGTAAAAAANGTNGTNGCGGCAAAGGGCGTGTTCATATGCTGGGATGNCTGTCCTGCGGNATGGGCATCAATGGTTCCCAGAACACATGCCAAAAGAAAACAGAAGCCGCCTGCCNCATAGAGCAGAGTACGCTTTTTGNNCGTGATATCCGCACGCCAGTTGTGCAGGTAATGTCCCAGTACAAAATANCCCAGATATCCGCGGAACAGATAAAAATCGTTNTATGCAAANAAATCCTTCAGNAGATATTTAAATTTAAAATCATAATGAAGCAGTGTCGGCACAAAAAGTGCAACCACAAAGAACACAGTCAGAAAGTACTGACACAGCTTCTTCTCNGCAAGAGCTTTTTTCATTAGGGGCACCATCATATAAATGATAGCAAGCATGGGCAGAAACCAGAGATGATAATAACCCCGCTGCTGGATCAGTGACAGCACTACATCATTCTTGATACTGTCAACCGTAAGGCTCTCCCCCTTTTCCAGTATAGTAACGATCTGATAAATGGCTTTCCAGATATAATATAAAACAAAAAAATGCAGTGTCCTGTGTAAAAGCAAGGTTTTTAAATCCGTCTCCCGCTCCGGACGCAGGGCAAGAGCGCCGCTGATCATAACAAAGAGCGCCACGCCGGAAAAGGAAAGACAGTTAAAAGCATTGGTTATGGCAAATGCCGTGCTGCTTACCGGCAGATCTTCGATCTGCTGCGCAGANATATGCACCATGATTACTAATATTCCCGCAATTATGCGGACCAAATCCAAATATGCAATTCGTTCCTTCTGCAAAATTAAGTCCTCCGTTTTTTCCGTACGATATCAGTTGCAAGTTTGATTGGATATTCCCTGTTGCACAAAAAAGGTATCTGTTTCTCAGCACATATTCCCATAAAGAGCCGGTATTGTCAATAGCCTTAATGCCTTGGCAATAGAAGACCCCTTAGAATATGCAGGACTTGCTTTAGATGATGAAATTTGTCCATATTCTTAATTTGCCTAGCATGTTTGATGTTCATTTGCTAAAATAAGAAATGGAATAAAATTGCAATTTTCTGTGCTGACGCCATAAAAGGTATCTATTAAATTCGTATCTTTGATATGGATTATATATTGGAGGCTGCTATTATGAGGTTGAAAAAAGCTTGTATTGTTTTGTTGTTGGGAACTATTGTTTTAACCGGATGTGATCAAGGAAATATTGTATCCAAACAGGATGGAACAGAAAAACAGGATGAAATAGATAAACAGGATGAAACTGACAGACAAGATGAAAACGATTATGTCTATTATTGTGATATAGTAAGCGCCAGTGTGAGCAAATATCCGGAGCTTAATACTACGGATATTGCAATTAATAATTATGGTTTTGGACCTATGATAGTGTCCCCATATGCAAGTGCCGATGTAGTCAGGGCTGTAACACATGTTATCTGTGACACGGATATATCGACGTATTGTTATGGCAATCGTTTATATGATGACATGTATGATGATTTTACGGGATATGACTTTGACGAAATATATGAGATTATACAGTCAAGAGTCGATAAATCAAGGCTTCAGTCTGATACATTTAACCAACAGCTTACAGCAAATTTAGAAAGTGATCCTGAAATTAATATTTCACCTTCCGGAGAATACTATTACATTCTTGATATGGGGAATTTTGAAGAATCAGCCCTTGCGATCAAGGAGTCGGTTGACAGTCAGTCTGAAATATTTGACTATGATATGCGGGACAAATATGATCTTTATTTTATTTGTGAGGGAAGAGATTTTACAGGAGGATACAGAGGACTTACTTACGCAATATATTTAGATACATACTCTCCTGACAATAAAATATATGAATACTATTATTGGAGGTCTAAGAATGAATGGGTGGACGTTTACGCTGATTTGTATGAATCATCGATTTATGATTACACTAAAATAAATGAAAAGCTAAGTGAACACACGGATTACAGACCCCGGTTGATCTGCAGCTCCGGTTCTAATCAAGACATGAATTTTATTTATTTTAAATACAGAATGGGGAGTGAAGAATTTGAACCGGATGAAGCCATTCAACTTGCATATGAAGTATATACTAATGTCCGCAATGCCAATGAAGAACATAATACTTATAGGATATATGGACTTAACATTGATATAAACAATTTTACAGAATATTACAAGGAATATAATACAGTGTATGTTTTCATTCCTTTCGATGAAGAGTATTCCTTGGAAGAATTTGAAAAGATTATATTGGATAATGTTGAGACAGCTATTGATGATGAGCCTGTATAGAAGAAGCGATCAAAGAAAGGCAATCCAAATGAGAGCATATTTATGTATTCAATGTATATTATCTATGGTATAATTTTATATAACATTGAAATAATAATAGGATTCCAGACTTTGTTTAAGGAAACTGCTNAGAGGATCAGTATGGCNTTTAGAAAAAACCGTGAAAAAGAGGATAAGCTNTGGTACAGGCTGGANCTGTCGGCCATCGTGTATCCTGCATTGCAGCGGCAGGATTTCAGNTCNGTCTANCGTCTNTCNGCGNTGATGAAAGAGAAGGTTGANCCNGAGAGACTGCAGGTGGCGCTNGACCGNNNTNTGCCCCGNTTTCCGAGTTATAAGGTGGCGATNCGGAAGGGNGTGTTCTGGCGNTATCTGGAATATAACCAGCGTCCCGGACCATTTGTGCAGGANGATATNAAGAATCCCTGTATGCCGCTTCCGTTTCGGACGAAGAACAGATATCTTCTGAGGGTGTATTATTATGATAAGNGGATCTCTNTGGAGGTGCATCATTGCCTGGGAGATGGAAATGGCGGAATGTGCGTATTTCATACGCTNNTGGCAGAATATTTAAGGCTNATGGGATATGAGATCCCTACGGGATATCTNGTAAAGGATATNCATGAAGAGCCNGANCCGGAAGAGACNGAGGATGCCTATGGGAGATATGCCCATGCANAGGTGCGNCCGCCGCGTCCCATGGAAAAAACATACCTGATACGGGGNACGCCGGAACCGTTTTATACATTAAATATGATCATCGGCGTGCTTTCNGCGAAAGAGGTNTACGAAAAGGCAAAGAAATATGACGCTTCCGTAACGGAGTACTTAAACGCTGTGCTTCTTTATGCGTTATTACAGAAGCAAAAAGATGACGGAGGTTATAAAAAACTGCCGGTAACTCTTGCTATGCCGGTAAATCTGCGTCGTTTCTTTCCGTCAAAGACGCTGAGAAATTTTATCACCATGGTATATCCGAGTATCGATCCGAGGCTGGGAGAATATTCCTTTGAGGATGTTGTAAAACAGGTGCATCATTATATGCGTTATTATATCAGCGATAAATTCCTGCGCGGCGATATCACCACCAATGCCGCAACCCAGAGGCATCCGCTGATCAGGGTGGTGCCGTTGTTTATCAAAGACAAGGTCGTAAGACAGTTTTATAAGAAGGTGCAGGATAAAAATTCTACAGCGGGTCTGACCAATATGGGGATTTTGACTGCGCCTGAGGAAATGAGAGAGCATATTGATCGTTTTGATATCTGTATGGGACAGCCTTTTTCCAAAAGAACAAATTGTTCCATCATCACTTTTGGAGATAGATTATCGATCACATTTGCCAGCGTGATCAAAGAATCCGATGCGGAAAAATATTTTTTCCGGTTTTTGGTGAAGGAAGGGATCCATGTCTGGATCGAGACCAATCGATAGGAGGCAGAAAGTATGTCTTATTGTGTAAATTGCGGTGTGGAGCTGGAGACTTCCATAAAAAAGTGTCCTCTTTGCAATACGATAGTGATCAATCCCAATGAATTGCAGGCAGACAGGGAGGCAGGTAATGGAGAACTGCCGTTCCCCAATAAAGTCGGAATCGTCGAACCGATTAAACGAAAAGATCTGGCGATTGTGATGACGGTGATCTTAGCCTGTACGGCTGTCAGCTGTCTGCTGTTGAATTATCTGATGTGGAAGTCCAATCAGTGGTCCTTATTGGTGCTGGGTTTCTGCGTATTATTGTGGGTGATGATCGTGCCGCCGCTGTTGATCCGCAATATGAGAAGACGTATTATGATGTTGTTGAACGGTGTTGCGGTGTGTATCTATATTGCGTTGATAGGAATTTTTACGGATTCCTCGGAATGGGTGGTGGATCTTGGGATTCCGATCGCACTGATCGTACTGGCATTGGTCGAAGTATTCCTTGCGGTTGGAAATTACAGGCGATCCTTTGCGCTGCTGACCGGTCTCTTTTTTATGGAGGTTGCCGTACTCTGCATTTCGATAGAGCTTCTGGTGAATCATGCGTTGCATCAGCCATTGGAGATCAGATGGTCCGCAATCGTACTGACGGTATGTACGGTCATTACGGTCGCGCTGGCTGCGATGTTCTCCAGAAGGCGTGTGCGCAATGAGATCAAGAGACGCTTCCATTTGTGATGGGAGCGTATTGATAGCGAAAGGCGGTGCATATGGAGTCATATGTATCGCCCTTTTTATTTTTGAGCTTTAAGCCATTTTTAAAACCAATATTTGAAATATAAGATGGTATATGATATATTTGGTAAAGCAATGGTAATGTCAAAAAAGGGACATTTGGGAGGAAAGGTAATTGAAACGTAAAGTAATGATAATATTAATAGCGGGCATTATGGCGATTGGCAGTTTAAGCGGCTGCGTCTTTACGTCGAATGATGAAGCTGAAACATATAGACATGCGGCGGCAGAGGCGGCAAAACAGGCAGAGGAAGATGAGACGACCAAACAGGAGGAAGAAGCTGCCGCGAAAGAAGCGGAAGCAGATGAATATTATGAAGCAGGGCGCGCGTATCGGGATGGTCTGGATGGAAAGGAAGTCGATATGGAGTCCGCATATACCAATTTTGAAAAGGCGGCAGAGCTGGGTCATGCAGGTGCAATGAATGAAATTGGGTATATGTATGATTGGGGAATAGGCGTGGAACAGGACTATGAAGCGGCGATGGAATGGTATGTAAAAGCAGCAGAGCTGGGTAGTGCATCTGCAATGAATAATATCGGATATATGTATGATTGTGGAAACGGAGTGGAACAGGACTATGAAACGGCAATGGAATGGTATTTAAAAGCAGCAGAGCTGGGTAATACATATGCAATGAATAATATCGGATGGTTGTATAATAATGGATGCGGCGTGGAACAGGACTGTGAAGCGGCAATGGAATGGTATGTAAAAGCTGCAGGGCTGGATGATGCAGATGCAATGATCAATATTGGATATATGTATCGTGAAGGAGACGGAGTAAAACAGGATTATGCATTGGCAATGGAATGGTATTTAAAAGCGGCAGAGTTAGATGATGCAACCGCAATGAATAATATCGGATATATGTATGATTGTGGAAACGGAGTGGAACAGGACTATGAAGCGGCAGCGGAATGGTATTTGAAGGCAGCAGAGCTGGGTGATACAGCTGCGATGTTTAATGTCGGATGCATGTATGCTTATGGAGACGGCGTAGAACAGGACTTTGAAATGGCCTTAGAGTGGTATGAAAAAGCAGCAGATTTAGGTAATGCAAATGCAATGAATAATATTGGAAATATGTATTACAATGGATACGGAGTAGAACAGGATTATGAAGTTGCTTTAGAGTGGTATGAAAAAGCGGCAGATTTAGGTTTTGCAAATGCAATGAATAATATTGGACTTATGTATGATTTAGGAATCGGAGTAGAACAGGACTCTGAAATGGCTTTTGAATGGTATGAGAAAGCAGCAGATCTGGATAATTAGTCTTCCAAAGAAAATGCGGATTAAAGACTAATAGATACTGTTTTTTTTCGGGTACATATGTTATAATCTTTATAATACGGAGGTTATTTATGAACAGATATATTAAAAATCATCATATTCCGGCGACCAGCCGGCTGCTGGCTATTGCTCTGGCGGCGCTGTTATTTGTGTTCCCGGTGCTGCGTGTTGACGCGGGGGAGTATACGGGCTCGAATATTGTTTCGAATAATATTCATGACCATGAATATACCACTAACGGCAGGGTGTCCAACAGTTATTTATACAATAACGGGGATGGTACATTTACCCGGGTTGAGAACATGGGGGATATCATCCTTGTGGAGAGGTACAATACCGCTTACAGGCTGGTGCAGCAGAGGACGGTAGGATTTGAGCTTAGTATTTTTGGCGGATTTTATGCCGGACAGAATTATAATTATCTGATCTTCGGGCAGCAGAATATGGAGCAGAACGATAAGGTGGAGTGTATCCGTATCGTCAGATATTCAAAGGACTGGGTAAGACTCGGCAGCGTTGCGGTGACCAACTGCAATACGACGATTCCTTTCTGTCAAAGCGGGATTGATATCTGCGAGAATGGTAAATTCCTCTATATCAAAACGGCGCATCAGACGTATATGGATAAAAACGGTATGTACCATCAGGCCAGTATGATGATCACTTATCAGACAGATAACAATCAGGTCAAGGCGGTGCAGTGCGGACTGCCCGGTGCCGTTTATGGAGTAATGGAGAATCCGGCGGCACAGTATATTGATGCTACAGGCGGCACGATTACGACTGTGGAGCATAGTCCGGCGGCGTTAGGCAGTATGACAGTAAGCAGATATAATATTGTTTCTTCCAACGGGATCCCTGATCATGGCTATGCATGTTCTCAGGTGAGTCCCCTTTCCTCTGTTGGCGCGGGAGTGACACTGGGAGGTTATGAAGTGTCCGGTCAGTATTATCTTGTGGCGGGAAGCACGGGTTCCCTGGATGGACTTTCTTCCAATCAGAATGTATTTATTGCGGCGATCCCTAAAAATTCATTTTCCAATTCCGCAGTAAAGCTTTCTTTCCCGACCGGATATGCTTATGGTGAATTAAAAACGGTAGGATGTCCGTATCTGGTGAAGATCAACTCGGAGCAGTTTGTTGTGATCTGGGAGACAAAATCNGGATATTCGGAGCTTGAGGANGTTTCTTATGTATTTATCAANGGTGCAGGNCAGATGACCAGNGAGGTCAAGACGATGCANGGATGTCTTTCAGANTGTCAGCCGATNGTNTTTAATAATCAGGTGGTATGGTATGTGACGAATGGCGCGGCTATGAAGATATATACGCTGCCCCTGTCAGACAATAAGCCGTCAGGCGGCAGTCAGGCGATTGTGAATACCGGAGGAAATATCTATCAGGGAGTTGATTATTCTGCCGTATTTGATTTTGGCTACTATATCAGCCGTTATCCGGATATGAGAATTTTCTATGCCAATGATNAGGCGGGCGNGCNGCGTCACNTTGTTACAANCGGCATGGCGGNAGGAAGACNGGGCTGCGAGANTTTTGACGTGAATATTTACCGTCATAATTATCCGGATCTGCAGGCGGTGTTTGGTAATGACCTCAAACGGTATTATATGCATTTTATAACGAATGGAAATGCGGAGGGTAGGAACGCCCGGACAAAAATAAGGTAAAGGAAGGGGTGCTTTAAAATGGGAACACAGGAAGCTGTAATTGAAAGAGTACGTAAGATGGTCGAGGAATCCTCCAAGATCGTTGTGCTGACCGGTATCGGAACGGTGATTGAAAGCGGCGGGGAAAATATCNGGTCTTCGAGAGAGNGTTATCGTNTGGAAGGACTCTATCATAAAACGCCGGATGAAANGATGAANGTAGGANTTTATAACGNCAGAAAAGACAAGTTTTTTNAGTTNTATAAAAAAGAAATCATTAATAAGGAATATGAGCCGGCATCTCTTTATGCGGATATCAAACGTCTGGAAGATCAGGGGAAATTGAAAATGCTGATTACACAGAATTATTATGCATTGGCAGAAAAGGCCGGTATTAAAAATGTGATCCAGCTGCATGGAGACGTACATAATAACTGGTGTCCGCACTGCGGCAAAAAGTTTACGGTAGAATATATGCGAAATGCGAAAGCGGTTCCGCTGTGTGATGAATGTGATTCCGCGATTCGTCCCGGCATCCGCCTGTTTGGAGAGAATATTGCCAATAATCTGATGACGGAGGCAGTCAATGCCTGTGAAGATGCCGATATGATCCTTGCGCTCGGAACGAATATGTATGACAATATGGTGAAATTCTGCACCGGCAATTATAAGGGCGGAAAGCTGGTTCTGATTACAAAGGAAGAACACTTTATGGATAAATACGCAGATTATGTGATTCATGACACTGTCTGTGAGGCATTGCCGAAGATCATTGCGGGATAGATACAGACGCCATTATATGGGGAAATGGTGGAGGGGGATTTATGGATGAAAAGATAACAGGGCAGGATACGGGACTGCCGGAGGGAATACCGGGAACGGCTCAGATCCGTAAGATTACATCCTATATGGATAAGATGGAGCTTCTGCGGCTGGCGGCAAAACTGGCGGAGGGCGGATATGAGAAGAAGCTTTGGAGTGTTCTGTCGCGTGTCTATAGTGAGAAAAAGGGATTTCAGGGGTTCTATGAAGACGGAATAGAGGAGCCGTTGGAGCGGATTCTGTCTTCAGACATGCCTGCGGAATTGAAACTGCAGACATTTACTTCTTTTGCCCTGCCTCAGAAGGTGAAGCCGTCAGATGACGNCATTGCGAAGCTGCTGCATGGCTGTGCGGTGAAAAGAATCAATATTGCAGCATTTTTCCTTATTTCTTATGACTGCGGCACGGCGCATTATCAGCAGATATTGCATAATAAGGCATTGTTTCATGTTTATCTGAGAAATGCTAAGCCTGATCAGATCATAGACCTTTATCAGACGATCATCCGGCAGGAGAAGAAGGAGACGATCACCCAGTCCATACGGCAGTTCCGGCATACAAAAAGACACCTGAAATATCAAGAGCAGGAGGAAGCGAAGGTCAGGGAATTTACCGAATTAATTTTTCAATCCAAAGAGGTGTTTTTTACCACGAAGCTCCTGGCGTGTCTGACCTTTGATGTCCCGGAGAGCTTCCTGCCTAAGGGGAAAGAGCTGTATGATATTCTGAAGATCTCGATCAACTATGAAGAACGGATCACAAAAGATTTTGTGGAGCATTATCATATCCGGTTTGACTGCTCGGATCTGGCGATGTGCCGGTATTATCTGGGCAATAAAAAGACGACCAAGGAAAAGGCGCTGGTTGCAAAATTTGCTACGCATCTTGTAAATGTCAGGGATGAGACGGAACAGAAAAAGCTGCTTCATGCTGCGTTTAAGAGAGGCGGATTGTTCCGGTTATATGCAGGCTGTATGCAGGACGGTGAAGTCAATGCCGAAAAGCAGTGTAAATATCATTATTCGCAGGAAGATATCGCATGGTGTGCGGAACTGCCAGGATTTGGTGATAAATAAAGCAAACAAATGTATTGAAAACAGCCGTATTCTGATTTATAATGAATAGACAAAATCGGCTGATGATATGCGGGCAGCCGGAAAGAACCATGGGATGAATTGCATCTGTGTTGTAGGAAAAGCGGTATTTAGATAAGAGGGATAGATACGAATGAATAGAAAGATAGGTACAAAGGTAATATTGGCGCTGCTGCTGGCGGTGACGCTCAGTATCTCTGTGGGAGCTATTCAGGGGCATGCAGCCTCGGCGCGGACGGTAAGAGATATTTTTGACGCAAAATATTATGCGGATACATATTCTGATGTATACGCTTTGTTTGGTTATAACCGGGATATGCTATATAACCATTTTATGACGCAGGGAATTTACGAAGGCAGATGTGCAAGCACTTTGTTGGATGTTGCGCAGTACCGCAGGGAGAATCCCGATCTGGACGCGATGTTTAAGAATGACTGGGATGCCTATGTGGCGCATTATTTTACCCGCGGGATCTATGAAGGACGTGATCCCGGAGTGTCGGATGAGCCTGTTTTAATGGAAGCTATACCGGAAAATACAATAAGCTCCAATGTTACAGATAAAATGATTGATGATTTTTATGCCAATTCCGTATTTGTCGGAGATTCGGTTATGCTGGGATTCCGTAATTACGCGATGAAGAATACGGAGACTTATCTGGGGAATATCCAGTTCTTGGCATCGGGAAGCTTTTCCGTAAATAACGCGCTGCAGCCGCCAAGTTCCACCAGTACGCATCCTATCTATAATGGAAAACAGCGTTATATTGAAGAATCTATCGCTTTGATGAAGGTGGATCGCGTATTTTTGTTTTTTGGTATTAATGATATTGCGCTTGCGGAATTGCCGGATGTCTGTGATAAATACACGGAGCTGATCGGCCGGATTCTGGAACAAAGCCCGGATGTGGAGATCTATATCATCAGCGCAACCTATACGATAGAGGGGCAGGGCGGCAGAAAGCTGAATAATGAGAACCTCGGTACGTTGAATAAGATGATGCAGGAGAGAGCTTCTGAAAATGGCTGGGGATACATAGATATTATGAGCGCGTTGGATGACGGAAAAGGAAATCTGGCTCAGGAGTATTGCAGCGATGGGCATCTGCATCAGAATACAGCNGCTTATGATGTCTGGTCGGAGGTGCTGCGTGANTATGCGAGGACGCAGCTGGAAGATGAACTGGAAAATATGGATGAAGATTAGAGGATACGGTAGATGAAAAAGAATCAGATCTTAAAAATGTTTATGATGACAATGGCAGCGGCGTTTGTTTTATGCGGCTGTACGATACAGGGCNGTGATGGACCGACTTCCGTATTTGTGGCAGTTGGCGGTAATGATGATGGGTCAGGTCAGGATGGTTCCGAGGTGGTTTCTTTAGATCCGCAGGGTGAGGATCCTGCTGATGGTGAGAGCGATCCTGAAACCGTAAAAAGCTGTGAAGAGATNTATGAGGAAATTGCAGCATCAGTCGAATTGCAATCGCCCATGGTCGTGCCGGAAGCTTTTGCAGCTAATTATGGNATTGATTTTTCANCNATTGACGATTATATTTTTGTNATGTCGGAAATGTCAACCAGCGTGGAAACGGTCGCTGTTTTTAAATCAGAANACGCGGCTGCCAGAGAAAGCGTATCTGCGGCGCTGCAGACGTTTGCTGACGGAAAACGGGCGGAAATGGAGAATTATCTGCCGGAGCAGTTTGATATTGTGGATCGGAGTTCNGTAAAGACAAGTGGAGATTATGTTTATCTGGTCATTTCTGANAANGCGGAAGCGATTGAAGAGATCATAGCAGCCTGTCTGCCATAAANCGGGGAGNCNGCGATGGTATTTAGCAGTATTCCGTTTTTNTTCTTTTTTCTGCCANTATGNTTAGTNCTATATTATGCGGTTCCATTTTCTTTGAAAAATGGAATCCTTCTTATATTCAGTCTTTTATTCTATGCATGGGGAGAGCCGGTCTATGTCCTTTTGATGCTGGCTGCTGCGGCAGTAAGCTATTCCGGCGCGCTTCTTATGGAACGGTTTGGAACGACACAGGGGAAACGCCGTTTCTTTTTTGTCTTAACGCTGATACTGAATCTTTCAGCGCTTTTATTCTTTAAATATACGGATTTTGCGCTCGCTACCGTCAACAGTCTGTTTCACACGGAAATTCCGCTTTTGGCTCTGGGACTTCCGGTAGGGATCAGTTTTTTTACTTTTCAGATGATGAGTTACAATATCGACCTCTATCGCAGGGAAGTAATGTTGGAGCGGAATTATCTGACGTATCTGATGTATGTTTCCATGTTCCCGCAGCTGATTGCGGGTCCGATTGTGCGGTTTTCCACGGTCAGCGAGGAGCTGCATCAAAGGAAAATAGACCGGATCCGCTTTCGGAACGGACTGCTTCGGTTTATGCAGGGGTTATTTAAGAAAGTCCTGATCGCCAACCAGATCGGCATGATGTGGCAGGAGATCCAGCAGCTGGCGCAGCTGCAGGTCTCAGTAGCGGAGGCATGGCTGGGGGCTGCGGCCTTTACACTGCAGCTTTATTTTGATTTCAGCGCATATAGCGATATGGCGATTGGGATTGGCTGGATGCTGGGGTTTCATTTTCCGGAGAACTTCAACTATCCGTTAAGCGCGGTCTCTGTGACCGATTTCTGGCGGCGATGGCATATCTCGCTGTCTACCTGGTTTCGGGATTATGTCTATATTCCGTTGGGCGGAAACAGGGGAGGCGTGACGCGGCATCTGCGCAATATACTGATAGTGTGGATGCTGACAGGACTGTGGCATGGAGCGGCGTGGAATTTTGTGCTGTGGGGACTTTATTACGGAGTGCTGTTGCTTCTGGAAAAATATGTCTGGGGAAAAGCGCTGGAGAAGCTGCCGGTTATCATACGCCATCTGTATGCAGTGTTTATTGTGGTGGTTGGGTTTGTTATATTTTCCTTTGACGATATGGGGGCATTGAAGCAGTATCTGTGCGGGATGTTCGCAGGCAATGGCGGAGCGTTTCTGGGAACGGATTTTCTCTGGCATATCAGAAATTACGGCGCGGTGTTATTGACCGCTGTACTGCTGGCGTTTCCTGTTTATCCGAAGCTTCTTGCCTATGGGAAAAAGCATGGGGAAAGGGTGTGCGCGGTATGGGCAGTCATCGGGATGATGGGGTATCTGTTGTGCTTTTTGTTGACGGCGGCATGTCTGGTCAGCGATACCTATAATCCGTTTTTATATTTCCGTTTCTAAGTTTTGCAATTAATTAAGAGGATTCGGGTGTCAAAGATACTTTTTAAATGTTGGGGCAGTAGGCTGCACAAATAATAATTCTGTGCATATGCATTGGGAGGAAATTAGAAATTCTTAACATTCCTTCCGATACCCAGCAATTTCGGAACACGATGTTCCGAAAAGGGGCAACTGAGCCATGGATGGCGAATTGCCCCGTTTGCGTCCGTCTTTCACAACATAAATTAGGAATGTTTAGAATTTCTTATTTCCGTACAGCGGCATATGCACAGATTATTATTTGTGCAGCCTGCCATATGATTTCTTTAAAGGTGCTTTTATAATTTCGGAGGAAAATTAAGATGATAAGCGAGAAAATCAGGTCAATTACATCAGTCCTTCTTGCCATGGGGGTACTTGCGTTATCCGTTCTGTTTTTGGCGTTTCCTAAAAAAGAGTTTTCGGAAAATGAAAACAGGTATCTGAAAACGCTGCCGGAGCTGACATGGGGGCATATCGTGGATGGCAGTTATATGGAAGATCTGAACGGTTATCTGTGCGACCATTTTCCGTTTCGTGATTTCTTTATGGGCTGTAAGAGCAGGGTCGAGATATTGTCCGGAAGACAGGAAATCAATCAGGTCTTTATTGCAGAGGACGGCTATCTGATCGATGCATATCAGATCCCGGAGCATACGGAGGATACGATTTCGATCCTGAAGAATTTTGCTGGTTCTGTGGAAACTGCAGGAGTAGATTTGCGTCTGATGCTGGTGCCTACGTCGGTCTATGTATATCAGGAGAAGCTGCCGGACTATGCCACGCTGCCGGATCAGATGGAGACGGCGCGTGGGATCTATGAAGGATCAGGGATCTCGAAGATCGATGTCAGTGAGGCGTTGATGGCGCATAAAGAGGATGAACTGCCGCTTTATTATCATACAGATCATCACTGGACGACGTATGGGGCATATATCGCTTATCAGGAATATTGTGTTGAGATGGGATGGGAACCGGTTCCCCTTGATGCATGGGATGCTGAGACGGTCACGGAGAGCTTTTGCGGGACTACGTATTCCAGAGTGAATGATTACAGTTATCAGGGGGATGCTATCACGATCTACAGTCATCCGCAGGATCAGCTTACGGTGACTTATGAGGATACCGGTGAGGTGACGGATACCTTATATAATCTTGCATATCTGGAGCAAAAGGATATGTATTCCCTGTTTCTGAATAATCTGCATCCGCTGATCACAATCAGCAATGAGAACGCGCTGACGGACAGAGAGCTTGTCCTGATCAAGGACAGCTATGCTAACTCCTTTGTGCCGTTTCTGGCGCATCATTACAGCAGGATCTATGTGCTGGATACAAGATATTATAAATTAGGACCTTCGACGTTTTTGGGAGAGCATCCGTCAGTGACAGACGTACTGATCCTGTATAATATGTTTACACTGGATACGGACGCGGGGATCCGGGGGATCTTTTAGAAATGTATCTGCCGGTTTCACGGAATTCATATGAATAATAAAGAAAGTCTCTTGCATTGTTTTAATTGGCAGTTGCTGGTAGATTATTATCTAATTTTATTTGAAATCTTATAGGAAAATTCACGTTTTTGCAAATCCGAGATCAATTCATATGATCGCTATACTAGTTCAATTTCATTTATACTTATATAGATATTATGTATAATAATATATAATATTTATATATTAATATCCCCCTTTTTTCTTGAACTATCCCTATATATTTGCTATGCTTTAAAAATAAAGAAATAAAAATNATATATTTNAAANTCATATTTNTTAAATTGTATTATACATANATTNTGGNGTNGNTNGNCANGATATCANATTTTAAAGNATTTACTCCCGATCNCATTGATTTGNCAGTACTTAAAATGTAAAATAATATATTAGATGAAAGGAAAATTAAGGCAAAAATGTATTTGTGTGATTTAGTTAATAAAATAGTGGAGAAAGGGGGCAAAAATAATTTGTCAGATTCTTTTATCAATATTATTTTACATATAAAAATAATAAAAAAGGAGATGCATTTTATGATTAAAAAAATTAGTACAAGATTACTAGCTGTTATCATGGCATTTTGTCTTATTATGTTACAAACTATAAATATTCATGCCGAAAGTAATAGTATGATAACCGCAACACAGCTAAATACAATTTTAACAGGTGTAAATAGCATTGTTGCACAATTAGTACAATTAGGTTTTAGTATTGAGGGTATAAATACTATTTTGAATTTGCCATCACGGGGGAGTGACTTTCATGAGTTATCTTATGTAAATAACACTCCTTTTGATGGAAGTTTTACAATAGAAAATTTTGACATCCAAGAGAATGATATTATGTCAACATATAGTTATAATGGAAATCCTCCATTGTCTAACGCAGACCAGCAACAGCGTATTGTAAATATATAGCGTTGCACAACAGTATTATAAAACAGATTATTATGAGGGTAGCAAAGAATACCCAGAAGATTTTGGAAGATATATGGCGTATCTTTATGTTTCCCATTATATAGATGGACCAGGTAGAGCGCCAAGAGCAAGCGATTATCCTTTTATTATTTCCAGTAGCGATATTGCCGCGTACGACAGATTCCTGACGAGTAATCAGATATCTTATTGGACATCGCAACTGACAAACCTTGGCTGTGCTCTGTTTTCTATGGGTAATTATTACGATACGATGAATATGTTAGATGATGCTGGTGCAACAATAGGTCAATGTTTTAGCGATCTTAATACATTAGGGTGGGATACTTATAATACTTCACAGGTTCTTGCAACCGCGATACCTTATGCTGAATCATATATTATAAATAATTATGAGACGTCAATTAGTGATGAGCAGTTGACGGATGATCTGATAAACTATGTTTCAGGGGAATTATACTCATTAAATTTTTTCGAAACATATAATTATGATCTTACCATGTCCGTTGTTTGTATTGCGACAACGGCATTGCTTGATGTGCTTACCCTTAGCTTTCCTATCTTGGGAATCTGCACTTCCGTTATTCCGTTTTTTGTATATGATGCAACTGGAATATTTGAGTCTATAAATTTATTGAGTCTCCAATATTCCTTCAGTGCAAGATATTCAGTACGCACAGGAATTTATTTGGGAATGTAAGTATAGTTCATATAATAAAGTATTATAAATAGTTAAAATTATGCTATATAGATGCTCAGAAGAGTTGGCATCTATATAGCATATAAAACTAAAATATGTTAATAGGAAATGGGGAGACGAAGAAATGTATCATCCAATGGATGCCGTTATAACTTGTCAGCTATTTTTCGCATATGCTTTATTTTTGGGATTCTTTCCATGGGCATTTACAAGAGCGATCTGTTATGATAATAAAAAGGGGATCCCAAAATATAGTAGACGGGTGATTATTGCTGTTTATAGTTTCCACTTTCTGATCTGGTTAATGGCTTGCTCTTTTGTAACAACGATATCAAAAAACATCAATCTGGAAAATATAACAGCAGGAGATAAGATGTGGATCTATATCAAATTGACAGTTGGGAATTCTGATTNTGTGGGAATTNGNGATGCGGGNAATGATGAAACAACNTCGACNATTGTATATTNNACCAAAGAAAATGNNGANGAGATAGNNGAGGAGTTTTTNAGAAGAATTGTTGAGTANNGGTGTTATGGTTATCAGGNTCTATCAATTTGAGGANTTTGAAATAAAAAGNTCAGATAAAGGNGGCTGGTATGTTACGATAGGCGATGAATATATGGCATCCATATCANTNNAANACGGNTTATTTNTGANNGNGATNAAATTNCGNTGGGATAGTAAAAAGNTGGATGANCTNTGGGAAACCTTTGCTATTGATAGGGATCCCGTATGGTAAACAATAGAAATTTATAGTCGTTTTGTGCCGGGGTGGTCAACAGATGAGACATTTTAGACGAAATATATAGTGACAGCAGGAAGACCGGATGAAAGGAATGGTATCAACAGGATGAACATAAGTCTCAATAGATCTTATTTTCCGTGGCAGAGCAGCGGATCGAAAAGCGAACAGGACAGACTGCAGAGACAGGTGCAGCGTGACTCGCAGGTCGCGTTTTTGGAAAATCAGAAGAAAAATCTAAAAAATATGACATGCGGTAGTCTGGAAGAGATCAGCAGAAAACTGGAAATGCTCCAGTCTTATGATGATCAGATCACAGCGGCGGAAGAAGAATTTAACAATTCTCAGATGCTGCATATCATGGATGAAGCAAAAGAGCGTGGAGAGAAGATTGCAGAGGCAGCGGAAAAACATGCGCCAAAGACTGCGGAAGAACGCAAAAAGGAAATGGTCGAAGAAGTGCTTGGAACAGAGGAAGAAAAAGGTCTGTTGACGGAGGTTCTGGAAGAAGTTGCAGAACTTGCGGAGGAAATGAGCGAAGAAACGCTGGATGAAGGACTGAAGGCGGCGGAGGAAGCGTCCGGCGGTCTGGCGGAATCAACCGAGGAGGTCAGCGTGGATGCGGCATCTACAGAAGCATCGTCTGTTATGAGAAACCGCGCGAAAACTGAGCCGCAGGCAAAGTCATATAAATCAGTTGACTATTATATATAGGGTATTTCTATGCCGCGCTGATTGCTGGCGGAGGCATTTTCTGCCGTTTCAAAGGCGGCGAAAAAATAGGAAAGCTGTTAGACAGGAGTATTCTCTTGCCTTTTTTGTGTAAAGACAAAGTATCCCCAATAATTTTTAAAATTTCTAATAAATATGTTGGAATATGGAGAATAAAACTATATAATAGGAAAGGTATTTATTATTTTAAAATTTGAAAATAATAAAGATAGAAAAGAACAAATGAGTTAATTATGCGAGGCATGAAGGGACATGGCGGCATTATCTGCATTATATGACATTATCATAGCGCCGATAGAATACCTGATCGAAATGGTATTCTGTTTTCTTCTTTCCGAATTCCCCAATTTTGGTATGATAGGCGCGATCATAGGGATCAGTCTTATTGTTAATTTTCTGGCGCTGCCGCTGTATCTGAAAGCGGACGAGCTGCAGCTTGCGGAACGCAGGCAGCAGGAGCGGATGGGTGAGCGTATCAAGAGGATCAAGAAAGCATTTCAGGGCGACGAGCAGTTTATGATGCTTACTGAATATTATAAGAGGAATAACTATCACCCGCTGTATGCTTTAAGGTCTTCCTTGTCGATTCTGATCGAGATACCGTTTTTTATTGCGGCATATCATTTCTTAAGTCATTGCGTGCTTCTGAATGGGTGGAGCGAGTGGATCTTTGAAGACCTTTCCAAGCCGGATCAGCTTTTTTGGGGTCTTAATATCCTGCCGATCCTTATGACGGCGATCAATTTTATATCGACGGCAGTTTATACGAAGGGCGCTCCCTTTCGGGAAAAGGCGCAGGCGTATCTTCTGGCTGTGGTCTTTTTGGTAATACTGTATCAGTCACCCAGCGGACTGGTTTTTTACTGGATCCTGAATAATCTGTTTTCGTTGTTAAAGAATATGGCGATGAAGTTAAAACATCCCGTGTATGCCCTTTATACTGCGGTTGGGCTAATGTTCATGGCATTATGCATTTATTTTGGCATCCATCCGGACGAGCTGAATCCTACAAGAACACGTATCCTGTACATCGTGACTGTCTTGTGGATCGCGTTCCCGCTATACCGGTATGCGTTTATAAAGATTAGGAATTGGTTTAAAACTAAGGCTATCACAAAGACAGGTAATATAGAAAAAGAAGGGGAGATTGGAAAGACAGAAAAGCCTAAGGCACAGGGGGTGATGTTCTTTTCCTGTATTGCCCTGTGGATCATGGCAGGAGCGCTGCTGCCTTCCTCCGTGATCGCCACCTCTCCGACAGAGTTTTCTTTTCTGGGATCGATCAACAGCCCTCTGACTTATATTTTTATGAACCTTACATTTTATTTCGGCTTGTTTGTGTTCTGGCCTCTTTGTATCTATAAGATGTTTCAGAAACAGGTGAAAAATATTTTCCCGGCGCTGTTTTTTGTGATGACTGTGTGCGCGGTATTTAATGTCTATCTGTTTAAAAGTCAGTTTGGCAATATTACGACGGCATTTGAGCCTGAGGACGCGTGGATGTTTCTCAGTTCTTCCAATTCCTATGTATGGCGGGCCCTTGTTCCGGTCGTGCCGGTAGTTATCATTTGTTTTATTGCGTTTAGATATCATAAGCAGCATGTATTGACGATGCTTTTGATCATACTGATCTTGACGGAATGTATTATTTCCGGTAAGAACACGATAACGATGAAACAAGGATATGATATTTATGCTGCCCGTCTTGAGCAGTGGCAGACAGATGATGTGGAACAGGAACTGCAGACGGAATTCTCCCTGACAAAGACAGGGCATAATGTTTTGGTTTTGTTTTGCGACAGAGCGGCGTCAGCATATTTTCCGTATCTTCTGGAGCAGTTCCCGGAACTGGAGGACGCTTATGAGGGATTTACGTATTATCCTAACTGTATCAGTTTTTCTACGTTCACGATGACCGGATCGCCGTCGATGATGGGCGGTTATGAATATACGCCTTTATCCATGAACCGGAGGGAAGATACGCTTGTTAATCTGCATAATGAAGCTATCATGACGCTTCCGCTCTGGTTTGATCAGATGGGATATGATGTAAAAGTGGTGGATCCGCCCTATGCCAATTATTCATGGGATGGGGATTATACGCCGTTTGAAGGATATGAAGATATTGAAATGTGCTCTCTGGCAGATAATTATATGGATCGTTATATCCAAGAAAACAGGGAAGGATCTGCAGGGGTAGATTATGGAAAAATAAGTATCAAAAATTGCAGATCCTATGCCATACTGCAGATGCTCTATCCGCCGCTGCGTAATCTTTTGATACGGGGCAGACAATATTACAGTACGGCTAATTCCAATTATTATCAGCAGGAAACTTTTCTGAAGCAATATGCGTATATGACCTATCTGCCGCAGATCACGGATGCGGAGAATGATCAGGATACTTATACCTTTATAACACTGGATCTGACACATGAATACCAGCTGCTTTTGGAACCGGATTACCACAGCGGACTGCCGACACAGGAGCATCCCTATGCAGGTATCGGCAGTTATCCTGAGGATGCCTCGATCGTAGATCCGGAGAAAAACCGGCAGTCTTATCATGTCAATGCCTGCGCGATCCTGCTGCTTGCCAAATACTTTGACGCATTGAAGGAGATGGGGGTATATGACAATACCAGAATCATCATCGTGGCGGATCATGGCGCTAAGATCCCTACGGCACCCTTTTGGGGATTTGATGATCCGTTGACGCCATCAACATTTCATCCGATACTTTTGGTCAAGGATTTCAACAGCACGGGAGAGGTGCAGACAGATATGACGTTGAGGACCAATGCGGATGTTCCGTATCTGGCAACGGAAAGTCTGGGAGCGCCGCAGGTGAACCCATTTACAGGGAATCCGTTTACGCGGGCGGAGGAGTATTCTTATTTTGACGTTTTCGGTGGAGAAATCGATCAAAGATTTTTAGATAGGGAGTTACGTGAATTTACATTTGACACCCACTATACAGTCAGAGATAATATTTTTGACGAGGCTAACTGGACGTATGAGGGGAAACCGTGAGGATGATACGGCGGCAGGCGGTACAGATAAAAAATTAGTTTCAATGGAGGTTGAAGATGCTTTTATATATTGATCCCGGAACGGGAAGTATGCTGTTTTCCATGGTGATAGGTCTTGTGACGGCGCTGGTCTTTGCAGGAAGGGCGCTGATGGTAAAGCTTCGGTTTATCTTTACCGGCGGCAGCAGCAGGGAAAAAGAAAAAAGGAAAAATCCGTTTGTAATTTATAGCGATTCCAAGCGGTATTATAATATATTTGCTCCGATCTGTGATGCATTTGAGGAGCGGAAGCTGCCACTGATCTATTATACGCAGAGTTCTGATGATCCGCTTTTGGACAAAGGGTATCAGTATGTTATTTGTGAATTTATCGGGGAAGGCAATCGGGGAATTGCCAGAATGAATCTTCTGCAGGCGGACGTATGTCTTTCTACCACGCCGGGGCTGGATGTGCTGCAATGGAAAAGAAGCCGGGATGTGGGATGTTATGTTCATATACCCCATGCAGTAAGCGACTTTTCCACCTACCGCATGTTCGGGCTGGATCATTATGATGCGGTTCTGATCAATGGGGAGAATCAGAAAAGGTTTATCAGGAAGGTGGAGGATTACTGGAAGATCAAAGAGAAAGAGCTGGTCATGACCGGGTCGGTATATATGGATGAAGCTGCAAAGCATCTGGCTGACCTGGAAGAGCATAGATGCGATATCAATCACCCGACGATTCTGGTAGCTGCTTCCTGGGGAGAAAATACACTCTTGAAGAGATATGGCAGCAAGCTGTTGAAACCGTTGATGGAAACAGGTTTTAATATCATCGTGCGCCCGCATCCGCAAAGCTATGTTTCGGAAGTGGATATGTTGGAAGAGTTACAAAAGGAATTCCCGCCGTCAGATCAATTGGAGTGGAACCGGGATGTGGATAATCTGGCAGTGCTGAACCGTGCGGATCTTATGATCTCCGACTTTTCAGGCGTTATATATGATTATACGTTCCTGTTTGGGAGACCGGTATTTTATGCGGATATCGATTTTGACAAGTCTGTTTATGATGCGGACTGGTTTGATGAGGAACCATGGGATACCAAGGTGCTGCCGGAGATGGGAAGAAAACTGGAAGAAAAGGAATTTGCGGATATTAAGAATATTTTGTTAGACGCATTACAGGATCAGAAGATCGCAAGCGGCATTGAGAAGGTGAAAGAGGACTGCTGGAAAAACAGGGGCGGCGCTCTGGAGGCTACGGTGGAATATCTAATCAAAAAACAGAAAGAGATCACTGCAGGGGCACAAAGCAGCGAAGATGGATATGGTATTGAAAAAAAGGTAAAAATACCTAAAACAGAAAATTAACTTTGTAGTAAAACTGCCCCGGAATGAGGAATGGCATGAATTTATTATCTGCATTTTATGACATTATCATAGCGCCGATAGAATATGTGATCGAGCTGGTGTTTTGTTTTCTTTTTTATAATTTTCACAACAGCTTCGGTGTCATGGGCGCCATTATAGGGATCAGCCTTGCGGTGAATATCCTTGCGCTGCCGCTGTATCTGAAGGCGGACGAGCTTCAGCTTGCGGAACGCAGGCAGCAGGAGCGGATGGGTGAGCGCATCAAGAGGATCAAGAAAGCATTTCAGGGCGATGAACAGTTTATGATGCTTACGGAATATTACAGGAGAAATAATTATCATCCCCTGTATGCATTGAGGTCGTCTTTGTCTATTCTGATAGAGATCCCGTTTTTTATTGCGGCATATCATTTTTTGAGTAACTGCGTCCTTTTAAACGGAAGGAGTGAGTGGATCTTCCGGGATCTCTCACAGCCGGATCAGCTTCTTTGGGGATTAAACATCCTGCCGATCCTGATGACTGCGATCAATATCATATCGACAGCGGTCTATACGAAGGGCGCACCGCTGCGGGAAAAGGCGCAGTCTTATCTATTGGCTCTCATCTTTCTGCTGATATTGTATCAGTCACCCAGCGGACTGGTTTTTTACTGGATTCTTAACAACCTATTTTCCCTGATCAAAAATATTGTGATGAAGATGAAGCGTCCGGTGTATTTCCTATATGCGGTTTATGCTGCGGTCGCGGTAATGTTTGTTTCCATGAATATCTTCTTCCGTATTCATCCGGAGAGGCTGAATGATGTGAAGAAGCGCGTTTTGGATGCGCTTACGGTTTTATGGATTGCGATTCCGTTGTACCGGCTTGCCTATCTTAAAATCAGGAATCTGAAGCAGCAATGGGAGCTGAAAAGGGCGGAAGCGTCAAAAAAGGCAGAATCAGCGATAAAGTCGAAATCCGGGAAAAAGACAGTATCAGAGAAAAAGACAGAAGCCAGGAAGAAGACAGAGGAAACGGTAAGGGCGGAGGAACGGACAATAAAGGGAACATTTGCTTTGACGGTGATCTCGTGTATTGCCTTATGGCTGATGGCAGGAGCATTGCTGCCGTCTTCCGTGATCGCGACTTCACCGACGGAATTTGCTTTTCTGGGCTCCGTGGACAGTCCGTTGACGTATATCTTTATGAACCTTACATTTTATTTTGGATTGTTTGTGTTCTGGCCGCTGTGTATCTATAAGATGTTTGAGAAACAGGTCCAGAGGATTTTTCCTGCGGTATTTTTCGGCGCGGCAGTTTGCGCGGTATTTAATATCTATCTGTTTAAAAGCCGGTTCGGCAATATCACGACGGCATTTGAACCGGAGGACAGGCAGCTGTTTGTCAGCTCATCCAATGCTCATGTGTGGACTGCGCTGTTTCCGATCGTACTGGCGTTTGTTATCTGTATTATCGCCTTTAAGTATCATAAACTGCAGATATTAACGATGCTTGTGCTGATTCTGGCTTTGACGGAGGGCATCCTTTCCGGGAAAAATATGATGGCAGTCAAGGAGAGCTATGACGTCTATGCAGCGCTTCTGGAGGAACGGCAGACGGATGATCTTGAACAGGAGATTCGGACGGAATTTTCACTGACAAAAACCGGCAATAATGTATTGGTTCTGTTTTGTGACAGATTTGCATCAGCATATTTTCCCTATCTGCTGGAACAGTTCCCGGAACTGAAAGAGACTTATGAGGGATTTACCTATTATCCTAATTGTATCAGCTTTGCTACGGATACGCAGCTCGGAGCGCCGGCGATGATGGGCGGTTATGAATATACGCCGTCACTCATGAATCAGAGAGAGGAAAAGCTTGTGGATATTCATAATGAAGCCACATTGGTTCTGCCGGTCTGGTTTGACCGGCTTGGATATGACGTAAAAATCGTGGATCCGCCCCTTGTCAATTATACATGGGACGGAGATTATACGCCGTTTGAAGCCTATCCGGATATTGAGGTTTGTTCCCTGATCAATAATTATCTGGAACGTTATGAACAGGAGCATAGGGAGGAGTATTCTGCCGTTGATTATGGAAAGATCAGCATCAAGAACTGCAGGCTTTATGCCATCCTGCAGATGGTGTATCCGCCGCTGCGCAATGTACTTGCCGGAAACGGACGGTATTACAGTACGGATAATTATGCTTATACCCAGCAGGAGTATTTTATCAGGGATTATGCGTACGCCACCTATCTGCCCCAGATCACGGATGCGGAAAATGACAGGGATACTTATACTTTTATAGAATTGGATACAGCGCATGAATACCAGCTGCTGCTGGCGCCGGATTACCGCAGCGGCATGCCCACGGAGGAGCACCCTTATGCCGGTATCGGCAGCTATCCGGAGGATGCGTCCATCGTAGNTCCGGAGAAAAATCAGCNGTCCTANCATGTCAATGCTTGTACGATCCTTTTGATCGCTAAGTATCTGGATGCGCTGAAGGAAATGGGGGTATATGATAATACCCGGATCATCATCGTAGCGGATCATGGTTCAAAGATTCCCACGGCGCCATTCTGGGGGTTTGAGGATCCTCTTGCGCCATCCAACTTCAATCCCATGTTTTTGATTAAGGATTTTAACAGCACAGGAGAGGTGCAGACCGATATGATGTTTAGGACAAATGCGGATATGCCCTATCTGGCAACGGAAGGACTGGGTTCTCCTCAGGTAAATCCGTTTACGGGCAATCCGTTTACCCTTGCAGAGGAAGATCAGACATATGATCTCTTTGACGGGGAGAGGGGGACAAGTGGTCTGGATAAGGAGTTGTATGAGTTTATCTTTAATGCCCATTATACGGTCAGGGATAACATCTTTGAGGAGGAGAACTGGGGGAAATAGTGTGAAAAGCACTTCTAGCTGCTTACAGCAATGGCTGCTTCGCAAGTAGAACTGCGGCATGGGGGATTAGGTTGAAAAATCACATTGATGTGCTGATTTTTCAACCTGATTGCAGATGAGAAACCGCCTGCGCGGATTTCTCATCGCGTGTCATCGCAGTAAAACTGCTCTGACATGGAGGATTAGTGTGTGGAAAAGGAAGGAGAGCGGTTATCATATGAAACAATATCCGATGATTGATAAAAAGCGGACCGCAGGACGCATAAAATTCTTTATGCGGTATCTGGGACTGAAACCTGCGGATATACAGGCGTATCTTGGCTTGACCTGCGTACAGACAGTATATCGGTGGTTAGATGGAACCAATATTCCAAGCGTAGATAATATCTATGCATTAAGCCGGCTTTTTGGCGTCAGGGTAGATGATCTTCTGGCAGGGAATGAAAAAATTGTGCCGTTGTCTTCATATTGTAAAAGTCATTTTCGTATACTGATGTACTATGAAAATTTGGAAAAGTTTGAAAAGCCGGTGTGATGGAAAGATTAAGAAAGCTTAAAAAGTCAGAAATAATTAAAATGTTGGAAATGTTGGAAAAGATTTAAAAGATAAAAAGATAAATAAGATGAATATGTTGGTATGTTGAAATATTGAATTTTGTATTCAATGACAAGTCCTCGATGCATCTCTTATAATTTGGATAAGAACGAACCGCTACATCCGAAGGAGGTAGAAGATATGAGAGATGGGACAGGGCACGTAGCAAATAAAAGAGATTACATCGTCAATATGAAAAATATGATGGCAAATAAGAGAGAAAATAAGAGCGAGCCTGCGGCATGTAAGACAGAGAATAAAGTAAATAAGAAAGATCATGCGTCATATAAGACAGAATTGATAGCNGATAAAAAAGGTTATGTAACAGACAGGNCAGANNATGCNNCGGATGAAAAAGACTGTGTGGCAAGTCCCGGCANCAGTNGATATATCCTTGCAAGAAAGGAAGAATTATCTGAAAAACTAAAAAACACGATTGTTGATTACGTAACAGATCAAATGCTGGGGAAGAGATTCCTTACGCCGGATCATACGGAGGAGCAGATCCTGCAGATCTTTGAGGAGGAATATATTGAAGAGGAAGGGGAACAGAAGAAGATCAGAAAGGCGCTAAAAGAAGGGAAATCGGTTTACAAAGGCCGTGTTGAATTTGAATTTTGTAAGGAAAATTACAGCGCGTTATTTGAAAAACTATGGTGGACATTGGAAATTGCTTCGGAGGATGAATTTGAGGCGATAAATGGATATCTTGATTATTAAGCATCATATAATCATATGGGCGGCGAATTATCTTCGCTGCCTTTTGTTTTAATGGGGATAAGTTCAGTAGCATATTGTAGGAAAAGTGGAAGTGAAAGAACAGCTTAAAAATGCAAACTATTTTGTGCATTAAAGCAGCTCTTTTGTTTTCCGCGCAAGGTACAAAGGAAGATTTGTAATATATCCATCTTTCCGGTAACCTCGTTTTGAGAAACGAAGCGCGTGTTCGGGATGATGATCGGTAATATATTTTTTAAAAGAGGGGGCGGATTTATCTTCGCCGCTTTTTGCTTCAATGGGGATAATCTCAGTTCCATATTGCAGCACAAAGTCGATCTCGCTATTTTTGTCGGAAAAGTAGCGGGGTTCAACTGCAAACTGTCCGCGAAGCTGTTGTAAAACATAATTTTCGGTCAAAGGACCCTTGAATTGGTAGTCAGTTTTTAAAAGAATCGCGGTATTGTCAATGCCGGCCATGTGCTTGAGGAGTCCGGTGTCAAATACAAAAAGTTTAAACTGGTCCAGTCTGTCAAAGGCTGAAAGAGGATGCTCCATTTTGGAGACGTTGTAAACACGGCTAAGCATACCTGCTGAGACAAGCCATTCAATAGCCTCTTCAAAGTCGCGTGCCCTGCCGCCTTCACGGACAGCACCGTACATAAATTTTTCGTTGGGCTTGGCAAGCTGCGTGACAATACTGCGGAAGACCATGAGTATGCGTCCGCTGTTTACTTTGCCGTTGTGTTTTGAAAAGTCATTTTCGTAGATTTCAACTAGTTCATGCTGTATTTGAGATATTTTCGCGGGATCTTTATACTTTACCCATGAAGTGACACATTCCGGCATACCACCGATGATAAGATAGTAGTTATATGCCTCAAGCAGACGATTGTGAAAAATTTCTTCAATCAGCTGCTCTTTTTGAATACGCTCATAATAGGCATAAAGAGCCGAATCAGTTGCATTAAGAAATTCGTCAAAAGTTAGTGGAAAAATGTCAAGAAGATTTACCATGCCAACCGGATAAGACTTCGGTTTTGCAAGAAGCGTTCCGAGCAGGCTGCCGGCAGCAATAACATGGTAGTCGTTGGCTTTCTCCTTGAAATATTTGAGCGTATTCAGTGCTTCCGGACATTCCTGAATCTCATCAAAAATGATAAGTGTTTCACCAGGAAGTATTTTTTGATCGGAAATCATGGAAAGAAGGTCGATGATTCGGTGAGGATTCTTATTGGTCTCGAAAATTGATTTTAATTCATCCTCTTCATCAAAGTTGAAGTAGACAAAGCTGTCATAGTAGTTTTGACCAAATTCTTTCATGAGCCATGTCTTGCCGACCTGTCGTGCGCCTTTCAGCACCATCGGTTTTCGTTCCTCGCTGGTTTTCCAATTTATCAAATCTTGAATGGCATTACGTTTCAAACAAATTGCCTCCTTCCAAGTGGATGATATTATTGTTACACATTTTTCTGGGAAATTCAATAAATAAAAACACATTTTTCTTAAAAAATAATTCTATATAATCACATTTTTCTGACAAAAATAGATTATTAAAAACAAATTATTCTGAAAATAAAGATTTTTATTGTAAAAAAGATTTAGGAAGGCAATACAAAGCAGATACGGGCAAGTACATCCGCATTCGCATCTATTTTTCTACATGCCCATTGTACCATTTGTCGACTACTTCAAAGCGTGCGTTTATGGCTCTTGCCAGCATATTTCTATTAATACACTTTTCATCTATAAATGTCTTGATATCTATTGTAATTTTTCCATATTGGTTCATTGTGAATAATTCGTTTTTCATGATAAAGCACCTCTTTCTGTCGTCGTATTGTGCGTTTTTACATGAGACACGCAATTAAATATCTTCTAAGTGCCATTTGTCATTTTGACAGATGAGAATTTATATTATTCAAAAGACTGTCTTATCATTTCTTGTAAATATTGATATTGTGCCAATATTTCAGATTTGTGTTCTTCTAACTCCGTATCCAATTTCGTATAATCCACATAATATTGATAGTTGGAATTCCCCCAATAAAGTATGTTTTTGTTGGAATTATATATTACTCTGTCAGCATTGGAAATAGAAAAGCCCTCTGCATTTTCAAAAGAAATATTTTGAGGTTGTGTAAACAGAATTTCAATGAAGCAATCTGTATCATTTATCACTTCATTTTCCAAAGTATCTTGAATCTCCAACAAGTGCCCTCCACAATTAGACATTTGAATCCTAAAACAGTGATATACCTCTGAATTTAATTCGGCTGTTCGGCTTTCACCGTTACAATATACTCGGATTTCAGATACCATATTTTCTACAGCATCAAAGCCATTAGGTAACTCTTCCGAATGGTCACTAATAAGATAAATCCCCAAAAAACATACTATAATAGTGATTGTCATAGACAGTAAAATTCCAACTGCTTTTTTCCTGTTTTTTTGTAATTCTAATAGACCAGCATAAAGTATGTAGCCAGATAATGCCCCCAATGTGTTCATAATAAAGTCATCTATTTCAGCATACCTTCCACCAAACAGTTGAAGAATTTCTATGATAAATGATGTCAGTGCTCCAATACATAGAATTTTTTTCCAATTCCATTTACATGAACTGAAGACAATCGGAAGTAAAAAACCATATGGGATTAACAATATGAAATTTAACAGCAGTGGAATAAATGAACATCCCACAAAGGGAATCAGGTTAAAATTCATGATACCATCAAAGCTGAATTTTAATGATAGAATTCCAACCAATTCTATTAATAACGCGCTGTAAATACAAAAGAACATCTCAGGCACACATTTCCATGAGACTTTTTTGCGCTTTTTAAGGATATACATTATAAAGAAAATAACAATGTAAATTGGAACGCCTATCAAAATAGCAGTTCTAAGCTCATCTATTCCATGAATTATATAATTCATNATATCNCTCCNAAAANTNATATTTTGCCAATTTGCACAATGTCAACATTTAACCATAATTCGGCGTGCTTTTCACGCCATAACGCAAATTGCGAAGCAATTTGTAATGAACGCTGCTTCTGCGTTCATTTTACCATACAAGCAAATACGATTATATTAAAAATATTTTAATATTCGTTTAAACTTTCCTTTCCCGTTCTCACTTTAAGGGATTGTTTATCTGCTGAAACTAGATTATAATTACACTGTTAATTCGATAGTTGAAAGGATAAGATGCTTATGCATAATTTAATTGAATTACCTCCATGGGATAGATTATTAAAAAGAATTGTCTGGGAGCAGTTAGGAGAAATCGAAGGAAAAAGAATACTGGACTTTGGGAGTGGCGAAGGAATAACAGCAAATCACTTTGCAAATAAAAATTTGGTTGTAGCAGTAGAGCCTTCGGAGGAAATGCTTAGTAATAGATGGGAAGACTATAAATATAAGCAGCTTATCGGAGATGTTGCAAAACTTTCAGAGCTTGAAGATCATTCATTCGATTTGATAGTTTGTCACAATGTCTTAGAATATATTGACGACAAAGAGCAAATTATAAACGAACTGTATCGTTTATTGAAAACCGGAGGTACGCTATCCATTGTAAAACATAATCGTGCTGGACGTGTGATGCAGATGGCAGTCCTCCTTGATAACATGGAAAAAGCAAATGATTTGTTAGATGGCAATGACGGCGTATCATCACAATTTGGTGAAATTAGATATTATGAGGATGAACAGATTGCGAAGTGGAATAAAGGATTAAAGCTTATAGACACATTCGGTATCCGTACTTTCTGGGATTTGCAACAGAATCAGGAAAAACATGGAACGGAAGAATGGCAGATGCGAATGATGCAGCTTGAAATGAGAGTATCAAAAATTGAGGAATATAGAAAGATAGCATTTTTTCATCATTTACTTTTTATAAAAGAATGATAATTTCCGGTTTGTTGGATAGCATAACCCATCCGAATCTCTCATAGAATGTAAAAAAGCATTTTTGAGGGATATTCGTGAAGGAGTATATTGAGGAGCGCGCCACGTTAGTGGCTCAGTATATTATTGAGCATAATGTAACCGTACGGGAGGCGGCGAAGAAGTTTGGGATTAGTAAATCAACCATACATAAGGACGTTGCTGAACGTCTCATCCAGATCAACCCCGCGCTTGCCAAAGAGGTAAGAAAGGTGCTGGATATCAACAAATCAGAACGGCATATCCGTGGCGGAATGGCTACGAAAGAGAAATATCTTCACATGCATTAAATGATTGTAAATGACAAATAAGTAATTTATAATCATAGGTGTACTCATGCCGAGAGCTTCCTTTGCGGGCAGTTATTTACCTTGCAGCATACGAAAGAAAAACGGAAGTGAATCTTATGTTATTGCAGTATACGAAAGAAAAACGGAAGGGAATCTTATGTTATTGCAGCATACGAAAGAAAAACGGAAGGGAAAATCTTATGTTATTGAAGCTTACGGGAGAAACACGGAAGGAAGATCTTATATCATACGAGCCGACAGATGTCATATTATATGAACCGGCAGATATCATGATCCATATACAGGGAAAAGGGATCGTGGTAAGGGAAAAATCTGTCGTGGCATTTCAAAAAAGCGACAATAAGATAATCGCTATTGGAACGGAAGCGTATGGTATGGCGGATAAGAATATGGAAGACCTTGTGGTGATATCCCCGCTGCGTCAGGGAATCGTTGCGGATTTTACTGTCGCCGTAAAATTATTTTCCTATCTGCTGAAAAAGGCGCTTGGTAAAAAGCCGATTTTTAAAAAACCGGCGGTGGCAGTGTGTGTACCAAAAGGGATCACGGCGGTAGAGCTGGTAGCGTTACAAGATGTTTTGATGATTGCCGGCGCGAAAGAACTTATTGTTACGGATCATCCGATGGAAGAATTTCTTAGGGAATTTCCTGAGAAATCTCCAAAAGAATATAAAAAATTTAAAATTACGATCGGCATTACCAAAGATGAGCCGGAACTTTATATCAAGGAAAGAATGAGAGAGATCCAGGAATATGCCGGACGGGAACAGATTTCACAGGAAAAAGTGTGTGAGCTGTTACAAGGTTTGAAGGGGAATTAAGAAGAACTGCGCACGGATTTGCAGTAAAATCGCTGCTTTGCAACGCAAATCCGGCGCGGGAAATATTTTCAGCAGCGATGTCAAAAAAGGTTTAAGAAACCCGGTCATCATTGATTTGGTGGCCTTTTTATATTTGATGTGATGGAGAGTCAGAAGATGCGGATTCTGCGCCGTTTTAGATCTTAATAGTAAAAATATACATATAAATTGTATGATAAGTATATTTATTATACAAAATATAGTGATTTAGTGTCTTGAAATTATTTTTCATCCGTATATAATTTATATCAGTGGATATTAGATTGAAAAATAAGCTTGATAGCTTATTTTTCAATCAGCAATTTGAGTTAGAGCCTCAAATTGCTTTGATCGCAGATGAGAAACCGCTTACGCGGATTTCTCATCGCGTGTCATCGCAGCAAGCTGCTCTGACATGAAGGATTAGGTTGAAAAATCACATTGATGTGCAGATTTTTCATAACCGAATTTATTCGTTAAAACTGAATAAATTTCGGTAAAACCAAATAAATTTGGTTTGCAATTTTTGTGCCTGCGGCAGCATACAACAAAAAGCTTACGCTTTTTATTGTTAAGAATTTGCAGACTGTGGAAAGGTAGAAGGGCAATGGCAAAGGATGTACAGGGACTGGGCATCATCATTGTGGGATGCGGGAAAGTCGGTTCGACGCTGATCGAGCAGCTTAGTAAGGAAGGACATGACATTACAATCATAGATAAAAACGCGCAGAAGGTTCAGGAGCTGACCAATCTTTATGATATCATGGGGATCGTGGGTAATGGCGCAAGCTATAGCACGCAGATGGAGGCGGGCATTGAGGAGACGGATCTGATCATTGCCGTGACGGATTCGGATGAGCTGAATCTGCTGTGCTGTACAGTGGCGAAGCGGGTCGGTAACTGCGCGGCGATTGCGAGAGTGCGGACACCGGATTACAGTAAGGAAGTGAATTATCTGCGGGAGAAGCTGGGGCTTGCCATGATCATCAATCCGGAACTGGAGGCCGCCAAGGAAATGGCGCGTATCCTATATCTTCCCACAACGCTGGAGGTCAATTCCTTTGCACATGGACAGGCGGAGCTGATCAAATTTAAGATCCCGGAAGGAAATGTGCTGGATGGCGTAGAGATCATGTCTCTAAGCAGAAGCATTTCCACAAAGGTGCTGATNTGTGCAGTGGAGCGTGACGGNGANGTTTATATNCCTTCCGGTAATACAAAACTGCATAAAGATGACGTTATTTCCGTGGTGTCATCCAGAAAGCTTGTAAAATCGTTTTTGGAGGATATCGGATTCCGGACAAAACGGGTGAGGGATACGATGATCATCGGCGGCGGCAAGGCGGCGTATTATCTGGCAGTGCAGCTGTTACATATGGGTATTTCCGTGAAGATCATAGAAAGCGACAGGGAACGCTGCGAGGAGCTCAGCGCCCTTTTGCCNAAGGCAATNATTATTAATGGAGACGGNACGGATGAAGAACTGTTAAAAGAAGAAGGNATNGAAGANACACAGTCCTTTGTCCCGCTGACNGGTATCGACGAGGAAAATATNATGCTGACCCTGTATGCAAGGCAGGTGTCTGANGCAAAGGTCATTACAAAGCTGAACCGGATCCAGTTCAGGGATGTGATCGGGCAGCTNGANCTGGGCAGCGTCATTTATCCCAGATATATCACTTCGGAGGCAATCATCGCCTATGTCCGTGCAAAAAAGGATTCCAAAAACAGTAATAATATAGAGACGTTATATCATATGTTTGACCACCGCGTGGAAGCCATTGAGTTTCTGGTAGAGAANGAATCAGAGGTGACTGATATCCCGCTGATGGATCTTTCATTNAAAAAGAATCTGCTGATNTCATTTATCAATCGTAACGGTACNATNATTATTCCCGGNGGTAACGACTGTATCAAAGTGGGCGATACGGTGATGATCGTGACGACNCATACCGGGTTTAACGGTATCAGGGATATCTTGAAATAAGATCTAAGGAAGGAANTTTCATTCTCATGAATGGGTCGATAATTCGTTATATACTTGGATATGTTCTGAAAATAGAAGCGGCGCTTATGCTTCTTCCATGTCTGGTAGCGTTGATCTATCAGGAAAAGGAAGGTCTTTCTTACCTGATGGTGGCGGGGGGCATCATGCTGGTAGGAATCATTACCACATGGAAAAAGCCATATAATACGGTATTCTATTTGAAAGAAGGATGNGTTACAACCGCGCTTAGCTGGATCCTGATGAGTCTCTGCGGATGNCTGCCGTTCTGGTTGACCGGAGAGATCCCAAGCTTTACGGATGCGCTGTTTGAGACGATTTCCGGGTTTACGACCACGGGGGCAACCATTCTGGGGGATGTGGAGGCGTTGTCCCATACTTCCCTGTTCTGGCGCAGCTTTACCCATTGGATCGGCGGTATGGGCGTTCTCGTATTCCTGCTTGCGATCATACCGATGAGCGGCGGTTCCAATATCAATCTGATGCGGGCGGAGAGCCCGGGACCTTCCGTAGGCAAGCTTGTGCCGAAGATGCGTTATACCGCACAGATCTTATATTTCATTTATTTCGGAATGACGATCTTAGAGATCGTCCTGCTTCTGATCGGGAAAATGCCTCTGTTTGACGCAATTGCCACAGGATTCGGCACTGCGGGAACGGGGGGATTTGGAATCAAAAATGACAGTATGACAAGTTATTCCCCGTATATTCAATGGGTAGTGACGATATTTATGATCCTGTTCGGGGTTAATTTCAATGCATTTTATCTGATCGTATTCGGCAAGATCAAAAAGGCGTTCTGCATGGAAGAGGTCAGATATTATTTTCTGATCATCTTTGTGTCCATCGGAATTATCTTTACAAGTCTTTTGAGAATGACGGGCAATGTGGCTGATTCACTGAGGCATGCGGCATTTCAGGTGGGTTCTATCATTACGACGACAGGATTCTCCACAGCAGATTTTGAGCAGTGGTCGCAGACCTGTAAGACGGTGCTGGTCATCCTTATGTTTGTCGGTGCCTGTGCAGGAAGTACCGGCGGCGGAATCAAGGTATCGAGATTTGTGGTTCTGTTTAAAACAGTCGCCAAGGAATTAAATTCCTATATTCATCCTAAGATCATCAAGAAGATCAGAATAGAAGGAAAGCCGGTAGAGCATGAGGTGGTAAGGGCGATCAATGTGTATTTTATTACCTTCATGATCTTATTCTCAATATCTGTATTTTTGATTTCGTTGGAAGGAAGGGATCTGATCACGAATTTTACGGCGGTCATCGCCACGATTAACAATATCGGTCCCGGTCTGGAAATGGTAGGACCAACGCAGAACTTTGGATTTTTCTCGGTATTTTCCAAATGGGTTTTAATGTTTGACATGCTTGCCGGACGATTGGAGCTGTTTCCATTATTAATTTTGTTCCATCCGGCAGTGTGGAGGGAAATGTTTATTGAGAAGAAGAGAAACTGACAGAAGAGTTGCGGTTAAGTAAGAAACAATGTAAAAATGAGGTGGATTATGAAAAAGGAACTAGTCATTGTTATTGATTTCGGCGGACAGTATAACCAGCTTGTGGCGCGTCGTGTCAGGGAATGTAACGTGTATTGCGAAATCTATTCCTATAAGACAGATATCGAGAAGATCAAGGAGATGCATCCCAAAGGGATCATCCTGACCGGCGGTCCGAACAGCTGTTATGAGGAGGGAGCGCCCACCTATAGTAAGGAACTCTTTGAACTGGGGATTCCGGTGCTTGGTCTGTGCTACGGGGCGCAGCTGATGCAGCTTGTTCTTGGAGGTACGGTGGAAAAGGCACCGGTGCGTGAATATGGAAAGATCATGGTGCATGTTGAGACAAGTTCGCCGTTATTTAAAGACGTTACACCCGATACAATCTGCTGGATGAGCCATAATGATTATATTTCTAAAACGGCGCCCGGATTTGAGATCATTGCAACGACTGCGGACTGCCCGGTGGCAGCGGCGCAGTGTATGAAAGATCAGCTCTACGCTATTCAGTTTCATCCGGAAGTCCTGCATACGCAGGAGGGTAAGAAGATGCTGCATAACTTTGTCTATAACATCTGCGGCTGTTCCGGTGACTGGCGTATGGATTCCTTTGTAGAGGAGACCATCGGACAGATCCGCGAGAAAGTTGGTAAGGGGAAGGTGCTGTGCGCATTGTCCGGCGGTGTGGATTCTTCTGTGGCGGCAGTGCTGCTATCCAAGGCGGTGGGCGATCAATTGACCTGTGTGTTTGTCGATCATGGCCTGCTGCGTAAAAATGAGGGTGACGAAGTGGAAGCGGTCTTTGGACCAAAGGGAAACTATCAGTTGAATTTTATCCGCGTTAATGCGCAGCAGCGATTCTATGATAAGCTTGCAGGCGCGACAGAGCCGGAACAGAAAAGAAAGATCATAGGGGAAGAATTTATCCGCGTATTTGAAGAGGCGGCAAAGGAGATCGGTGCGGTTGATTTCCTGATACAGGGAACGATTTATCCGGATGTTGTGGAAAGCGGTCTTGGCGGAGAATCCGCTGTGATCAAATCCCATCACAATGTGGGCGGACTACCGGATTGTGTTGATTTTA
>WFLX010095794.1_pt1 | contig 70360 bp, 65 predicted proteins | sample 4967041 | NCBI WGS metagenome assembly WFLX01 (sample SAMN12857096, study PRJNA449069) | gut metagenome | isolation source: stool from male and female vole | host: Microtus ochrogaster | place: USA:Florida | collected 2017
TATAAATCTTAAGTGTCTTACCATCTACGGTAATGGAATCTTCACCAGCAGATACTGTATCAGCTTTTGCATATTTACCCTGTGAAGAATCATACTTCAAAAGGTGTGCCAACATCTTAGGGGATGTCAGATCATTGATTGCTACTACATCGTATCCCTCTGCACCGAACATCTGTCTGAATGCCAGACGGCCAATACGACCAAAACCATTAATTGCTACTTTAACTGCCATTTTGTTTTCCTCCTGAAAAGATAATGTTGTACTCAACTGAAAACTATTGTAACCAATTTGTCCTATTTTTTCAAGACATATCCTAGAAAAATTTTCCATAAATTAATAAAATGTGGTATGATACACATAAATATTGACCCATGCATGGACATCATATGCCGATTTTGGATGAATTTTCTCCATATAACTTCGTATGACGCATGGGAATCGGACAAACTTTATTCAGGAGGTTTACTATGCCTATCCTTGCGGACTGCCATATGCATACCCATCACTCAGGAGATTCCGACGCCTCCATGGAAGCGATGATCGGACGCGCCATAGAGCTTGGTTTAAAACAAATCTGCTTTACCGAGCATCAGGACTTCGATTTTATCTATGAACCGGACGAACCCCAGGATATCTTTATTACGGATACGGATGCCTATCAAAAGGAGCTGCGGGAAATGCAGACAAAGTATGGCGATCGTCTTACTATCCGTTTTGGCATTGAGCTGGGACTCCAGACACATATTACAGAGCAGTTGAATGATTATTCCTCCGCTTATGATTTTGACTTTATCATAGGCTCCTCCCATTTGTGCAACCACAAAGATCCTTATTTAAAAAATTTTTTTGAAGGGCGGGACGAACAGGAAGCCTATCATGAATATTTTGACTATATCAGAGAATGTATCTCATCCTTCGGCAATTTTGATGTCTATGGCCACTTAGACTATGTCCTTCGCTATGGTCCTACCAAAAATGCCGGCTTTCGCTATCAGGACTATCAGGAATCCATCGACGCTATCCTCCGCTCCCTCATTGAGCGGGGCAAAGGCATTGAACTGAATACCAGCGGCTACTCCTATGCCCTGGGCGAGCCCCACCCCTGCCGTGAGATCCTGCTCCGGTACAGGGAGCTTGGCGGCGAGATCCTGACCATAGGCAGCGACGCCCACGATCCCTCGCGTATCGCCTCGGAATTTAGCAGGGCCGCCGGTCTTCTCACCGACTGCGGTTTCCGTCATTACTGTGTCTTTGAACACCGCAGACCCGTATTTTACCCCATCTGAAGCGCTGCGCTTATCCTATGCTCCTTATACTGTGGATGCAAATCAGATAGCGAGCTGTCTCAAAATTTAAAAGATACCTTCTGACACACAGGTCTTTATTGAGCAATTGTGAAACTACGTCAAAATTCTTTCCTATTGTGCAAACCGTAGGGATATATATCTCCGAAATATTGCCATGAGGTTTACATAACTCGTAGTTTGGGCATATATGTTCCAAAAATGATTTCATTTATGATTTTTTTGGAACATATATGCTCAAACAAAAAGTTATGTAAACCGGATATGACTGTTATATTGACGCTCCCCACACTTTCATATTTATCCTTCCGATATCATATAATGAACAGAAAGAATTTCCGCAGGTTTCTCTCATATGTCTAATACACACCGTTTGATCAAAGGCACCCTCATCCTGACTGCTGCCGGTTTTTTAAGCCGCTTTCTCGGCTTTTTTTACCGCATCTATCTTTCCAGACAATTTACCGAGGAAAATATCGGCATCTACCAGCTTCTTACTCCCCTGATGGCGCTTGTTTTTGCCATCACAGCTGCCGGTCTGCAGACCGCTATCTCAAAATATGTAGCGGCATCCGTCCAAAAAAGCAGGGAACAGGCATTGGATATCCTTACCGCAGGGCTTTTGTTTAACCTGACGCTTTCCGCCCTGTTAAGCGTTTTTATATATCATGCTTCCGAAGATATCGCCGTCCTGTTTCTGAAGGAATCCAGAACGGCTCCTCTGATCCGCCTGTTTGCCCTATCCATTCCATTTGCCGGGATACATTCCTGTATCAACGGTTTTTTCTTTGGTCTGCAAAAAACCGGTCTTCCCGCGCTCTCGCAGCTTTTGGAGCAGGGACTCCGGGTTCTGACGCTTATCGTATTATGTGAATCCATCCTTCGCGCGTCCATGACGCCGCTGATTCAGGTCGCTGCCGTCGGATCGGTCACCAGCGAAGCCGGCGCTGCATTATTTTCCCTGTTTTATCTCTACCGGTATATTATGAAGAATCAGATACCAATCCATTTCCCTGCATTTAAAAAACTGCTTTCCATTACGGGAGAACTTTTTTCCATGGCGTGGCCGCTGACGGCAAGCCGTGTNGTAATCACGCTTATGCTTGCNNTAGAAGCCGCCTNNATGCCGGAGATGATGATNCGNTCCGGNCTTTCCCGTGCNGNNGCANTNGGCTCCTACGGCATNCTGNCCGGTATGGCGCTGCCNCTGATCCTCTTNCCCAANGCNATCACCAATTCCTTATCCGTCCTGCTCCTTCCCATGGTATCNGANGCGGANGAACANGGAAAAAANAATACAATNGTNGCNGCCACCAGACGTTCCATNAAATACTGCTGNTTCTGGGGTTTTCTCTGCTGTTTNGGATTTTANTTTTTAGGNCCGCCNATNGCCNCCTTTTTATTTCATANTGCACAGGCCGGTGNATATGTCCGCTCCNTGAGTTTTATNTGCCCNTTCCTTTANCTGTCTGTCACCACAGGCAGCATATTACATGGGCTCGGNCGCACNAAGNTCACCTTTCTGGCNCAGGTNGTCTCTCTCGGNATCCGNCTGGGATTTGTCTTCCTGCTGATCCCCNNGATTGGCATGAACGCGTATTTTACCGGTCTGCTGACCAGCCAGATCNTATTATGCGNATTTTATCTTCTTGCACTTCGCAAATATATGTATTATACTCATAGTGAACAACATTAGAAATTGCCTTTTAGGGNTTGCAAAAGCTGGCACATATGGCTTTTGCAAGAACCGGAAAGAGCAATTTATTATGTTGTTTACTATTGATTTTGGATATGAGATTCAGAAAGGCACGGTGAGATACCAATGAGTTTTGAATTTATAAAAAAACTTCCCACTCCGGATGAAATACGTGAACAGTTTCCGGTTCCGGAGCATCTTGCAGCTTTAAAAAAAGAACGTGATCAGGAGATCTGCGATGTCATTGCAGGAAGAAGCGACAAGTTTCTTGTCATCATCGGTCCCTGTTCCGCAGACAATGAAGAGGCAGTATGCGATTATGCCAACCGCCTTGCACGTATTAATGAAAAAGTAAAGGATCGTCTGATCCTGATTCCAAGAGTATATACGAACAAACCCCGCACCACGGGCGAAGGCTATAAAGGCATCATCCATCAGCCGGATCCGTCCCAGAAACCCGATTTTTTACAGGGGCTGATCTCCATGAGAAAGATGCAGCTGCGCGTCATGGAAGAATCCCGCCTCACGGCCGCCGATGAGATGCTGTATCCGGAAAACTGGGGATATGTATCCGATATCCTCTCTTATGTTGCCATCGGCGCGCGTTCCGTAGAAGATCAGCAGCACCGTCTTACCGTCAGCGGTTTTGACGTGCCTGCCGGTATGAAGAATCCTACCAGCGGTGACTTTTCCGTCATGTTAAACGGTGTCTATGCGGCGCAGCATCCGCATGATTTCATCTACAGAGGCTGGGAGGTAAAGACAACGGGCAATCCTTACGCGCATACCGTCCTCCGCGGAGCGGTCAACAAGCACGGCAACGCCCTTCCGAATTACCATTATGAAGACCTTGCGCTGCTTCTGGAGATGTATAATGAACGCGAAATTCTCAATCCCGCCTGCATCATCGACTCCAACCACAGTAATTCCGCAAAGAAATTTGAGCAGCAGCCGCGTATCGTAAAAGAAGTGCTTCATTCCCGCCGCGTCAATGCGGACATCAAAAGCCTTGTTAAAGGGGTCATGGTCGAAAGCTATATCAAAGAAGGCAGCCAGAAGATCGGCGAAGGCATCTACGGCAAATCCATCACCGATGCCTGCCTCGGCTGGGCAGATAGCGAACAGCTGATTTACGATATCGCAGATCTGGTTTAAGAACAAACAAATAACAGGTTGATAATCGTTCAACCTGTTATTTTATTCCCCAATACGAAAATTCCAATTTTATAATGCTGCAGCCCCACATCAGCCGCGCGGAAAATTCCTTGCATACACTTCTCTGAGCTTATTCTGCGACATATTGGCATAGATCTGCGTCGTGGAAATATCGGAATGTCCCAGCATCTCCTGCACACTCCGAAGATCCGCCCCGTTTTCCACCAGATGCGCCGCAAAGGAGTGTCGCAGCGTATGCGGTGTGATATCCGCCGTAATGCCCGCTTTCTTGGCATAATACTTTACGATCTTCCAAAAGCCCTGACGGCTCATGGGCTGTCCGGAACAGTTCGTAAACAGCACATCGGAATCCTGATCCTCCAGCAGCTCGCCCCGCGCATTTTTCAGATAATCCGTCAGCGCGCGTTTTGCCGGCATCCCAAAAGGAATCACCCTTTCTTTATGCGCGTCCTTGCAGAGTATGTAACCCACCTGAAAATTGATATCATTCGTTTTTAAACTGATCAGCTCTGACACACGGATGCCTGTCGCATATAAAAGCTCAAGCATGGCACGATCCCGGATCTCTTTCGGAGAATCTCCGGACGGCTGATCCAGCAATTTATTAACCTCATCCGTTGTCAGGATCTCCGGCATCTTCTTTTCGATCTTAGGCGCCTTTAAAGGTTCCGAAACATCCTCCGGTATATATCCTTTTTTAAATAAATAATGGAATAACGCTTTGATCGAAGCAATATTTCTGGAAATTGTCGCCGGCGCAAAACCTTCACGTTCCATATACAGAAGATAAGACTGTAAGTTCGTCACGGTAATTCGGGAAACGTCATTAACGCCCTGCTCTTCAATATAATTCAACAGCTTATTCAGATCCCTCCTATAGGAGGCCTCCGTATTCACTGATGTTCTTTTCACATCATGAAGATATAAGATAAATTCCTGTATAATGTTTTCCATGAAATCCTGCTTTCCTCTCACTCTTATTTAATTTATAGGTGATTTGGGCACCTACGAATCTTCTGGGCTTTATGCCCAGATGTGCAATACAATTATCATTATACGCATTACTTTTTTGAAAATCAAACGTTATTTTTACTGAATTTTCCCAGAAAAATCAGCATTTACAAGCGTTCTACAACATATCGGAAAATGCTGTTTTTTTCGATACAACATCTTGTAATTTTTATAAAAAAATTTTTATAAAATTTTTTAATAAAACGGGGTTTACATAGCTTTCCAACAAGATTCCCAGTAAAAACAGGGCAAATATCACAAAAAGTTGTGCCATTTTACTAAAAACCCGTTCCTGCCCCAGATGATATTTCATCATCCAGCGGATATAGAGGATAAATGCAGGCAGGTAACATAATGCCTGCGGCATGATGATGGCGATATATAAAAGCGGCCCCTGGATTCCGTAACGGATCGAGGCAACTGTAATCCATGCACCGGTTCCCAATCCCACCCATCCCACAAAGACTGCCGCAATCACAGGCGCGAGATTCGTCAGCGCAAATACAATCAGTAATACCGCTATGATTCCGCGATTTCTAAGGCAGTAAAAGAACAGTCCCTTTCCGTTTACATCCATGAATCGCAGTTGCTCTATGGTACTTTCAGAGAAAAACCCGTAGCGGGATAAAAACTCCTGATCCGGAAACTGCAGCAGCACGATACCCAGCAGAACTCCCACCATATAAAATAACAGCAGTTTTTCTCCCCACCCGCCTAATCTGTAATTCGGTATCTTGTTTCCAAACATCTTTAGCCTCCATAAAAAATGAACCAAAGACCTTTCCTTCAGTCCTTGGTTCAATATATGTCCCATTTTTTATATTTATTCTTATCTTTCCCCACGCAGTAATATAAACGGTCTAGTCTATCCGCGATTCTTTATTCATACAGATATTTTTATATGCAAGGATCGCGCCGACTGTCTTGGAATCCTGCAACTTCCCGTTGTAGATCATCTTTTCCAGATCGGCGAGTTCCCATTCCTCTACCGTCAAAAATTCATCCTCATCCAGATGCTGGCTGCTTTTCGTCAGATCCGTAGCCAGATAGACGTCAATCTTTTCGTTGGAGTACGCCACCGTCGGATAGATGGAGATCAGCGGCTGCACATGCCCCGCCTGATAACCTGTTTCCTCCTCCAGTTCCCGTATCGCTGCATCCATCGTCGGCTCCTCCGGACCCTCCAGACCTCCGGCAGGGATTTCAAGCGTAAAACGATCCAGAGCATTGCGGTACTGTCTTACCAGCAACAGCTTATTGTCCTTTGTCACCGGCAGGATCGCCGCCGCCCCCTGATGCCTGATAAAATCAAATTTGGCGATATGACCATTAGGGATCCGCACATCATCCTGATAATAGGAGAGGATCGCGCCTTTCGCAATCAAATTGCGTCCGAGACGCTCTGTTTTTATACGTTCCAAATCATCCATATTTATTTTTTATACCTCCGAGCCAAGTAAGTTCTCCACACTCGCCAGCTTTACGCAGATCACAAATACCTCAAGCGCCTTTGCCAGTTCTTCTATCGACGGATAGGTCGGCGCGATACGGATATTGCTGTCTTCGGGATCTTTTTTATAAGGATAGGCGGCTCCTGCCCCCGTTAATGTTACACCTGCCTCCTTACACATGGCAACGATCCTCTTAGCGCATCCGGGAAGCGAGTTAAAACTGATAAAGTATCCGCCATTTGGGTTCGTCCATGTCCCGATTTCCAATGCTTCCAGCTCCTTTTTCAGTACATCTACGACAAGCTCAAACTTCGGACGCACAATTGCCGCATGTTTCTTCATATGCGCTTTCATGCCGTCAATATTCTTAAAATATCTTACATGCCTCAGCTGATTCAGCTTATCATGACCGATCGTCTGGATAGTAATGATCTTCTTAACAAATGCAAGATTATTCTCAGAAGCGGCAAGGGCTGCAATACCGGAACCCGGAAACGTCACCTTGGATGTGGAACAGAACTTGAATACCATATCCGGATTGCCTGCCTTCTTACATTCTTCAAGAATCTCAAGCAGCTCTGCTTCCTTGCCATTGTAGAGGTGATGGATTGTATAAGCATTATCCCAATAGATCCTAAAATCTTCCGCAGCCGGTTTAAGGTTTGCGAATCTTCTTACCACTTCATCAGAATATGTAACACCCGATGGGTTAGAATACTTGGGAACACACCAGATTCCTTTGACGGCAGGGTCGTTATTGACATACTTCTCTACCATATCCATATCCGGCCCGTCATTATTAAGCGGTATATTGATCATCTCTATGCCAAATTGTTCCGTAATGGCAAAATGCCTGTCATACCCCGGCACCGGGCATAAAAATTTTACTTTATCAAGCTTACACCACGGTGTGGAACCGCATACGCCAAGAGCGAAGGATCTGCATACCGTATCATACATAATATTTAAGCTGGAATTGCCAAAGACAATCACCTCGTCAGGACTTACTTCCATCATATCCGCCATCAGCTTCCTTGCTTCCGTAATACCCGTAAGTTCCCCATAATTTCTGCAGTCTATGCCGGCTTCCGAATAAAAATCGCTCTCCGGATGCAGGGTATTAAAAAAATCAGCCTCCATATCAAGCTGTTCGGCGCTTGGCAGTCCTCTCGCCATATTGAGTTTTAGCCCCTTTCCCTTAACATCTTCATATTGCTTTGTAAGCTCTGCCTTCAGCACATTCAGTTCTTCTACAGACATATTCTTATATGGTTTCATAATATCCCGCCTTTCATCCATGATCCTTTATATTCTGGCATAATCGTAATCAATTATCCATTGGCATTATACACCTCCGGCACTCACTTAACAAGTTTTATTTCAAATTTCATCAGTTTTCCAAAAGAGTTTCCATAAGATTCTAATCCTCTATCTGCCTTAAATGACCAATCTTCGGAATCGTTACCATAGAGTAGTTTGTATGATAAATCACCATCCCCGGATTCCCGTTTGCCGGCTTTTTCACGTTTTTCCTCTGCGTATAATCCACCTCCGCCTTATCCTGCTCCCGCACCTTGGAATAATACGCCGCCAGAGAAGCAGCCTCCTCATAGACAATATCCGGCAGTTCTTTCCCCTCCGTCCTGACGATCACATGAGACCCCGGTGCATGCTTGGCATGAAACCACCAGTCCCCGCCGTTCGCCATCTGAAAGGTCAATTCCTCATTCTGATAATTATTCTTTCCGACATAGATATGAAAACCCTCGCTGCTGAGATAATGCAGCGGTTTCCCGCATCCCTTTGCCCGTTTTTCTTTCCCTTTACGCCTGATATAACCGCAGTCGGCCATCTCCTCACGGATCTGTAAAAGGTCATCTTCACTCCGCGCAAGCTCCAGCGACATCCCGATGCTCTCCAGATGCTCCAGTTCTTTCTTTGTCTCCTGAATCAGTGTAGATAACGCTTCAAAAGTCCGTTTCTGTTTATTATATTTCTCGAAATATTTTTTAGCGTTCTCCGTAGCGGATTTTGTCGAATCCAGCGGAATCTTAACCATTTCATTGGTATAGTAATTTAATGCCTCCAGCTCCTTCGCTCCCGGCTCGGCGGAATACCCGTAGGTATTTAACAATTCCCCGTAGATCCTGTATGTCTCCCGTCTCTTTGTATCCCTCAGCTGCTTATCCTGCAGATCATATTTTTTTGCCGTCCGTTCTATGGCTGTCTGTATGACCCGTCGTAAATCTCCCGACCTCTGCCGAATCCGGACTATTTTATTTTTTTCGGCATAATATTCCTGCAGCAGCTGAGAAATACTATCATAGGCTCTCTTCTCCTCAAAGTGCAGCAGATCAAGCGCGGAAAATTCTGCCGGGACGCCATTTTCATAATAAATACAGGGCGAAAAATCTCCTTTTTTGATCTGTGCCATTGCTCCCGAAAAAGTCCGCCAAAGCGCCTCCTTATCCGCTTCTATCAAGGATGCCATATCCTGCTCCGGGTTTACGCCCGCCCGTTCACAGATGGCAGCGGCAGCGGCCGGAGAAAGTCCCGTATAACATCCGTACAACGCCTTATAAACCGGCTGATTGGACATTTTGCCGGTTCTGCTTGCAAAAAACTCGTTTTTCGTCACCATCAGCGGATCTGCTTTCTCCTGTGTCTTCGGAATAAAATAATCCTTTCCCGGAAGCACCTCCCGCACGGAACTCACCATTCCCGAAATATGCTTGATACTGTCCACAATCCTGTTATCTTCATCCACCAGTATGATATTACTGTGCTTTCCCATGATCTCAATGATCAAATCCTTCTTCTTCAGATCGCCCATCTCATCCAGATGCTCCAGCGTCATGCGCACTACCCGCTCCAATCCCGGCTGTTCAAAGCCGACGATCCGCGCATTCTGCAGATGCTTCCTGAGCAGCATACAAAATGCCGGCGCCGTCATGGGACTCTGCTTGCCGTCCTGCGTCAGATAAATCAGCGGCAGAGACGCGTCCGCCGACAGCATCAGCTTACGCTGTCCGTTATGATTCTTGATCGTGAGCAATAGCTCATCCGCTTCCGGCTGGGCAATCTTATAAATCCTGCCTCCGGTCAATTCCTGATTCAGTTCCTTTACCACGGCTGCCACCGTCATACCGTCAAATGCCATAATCCCTTTATCCTTTTCTTAAAAACAGGTCCGGAATCCCGGACCTGTCATTTTCATATCACATCAGTTCTTCCTGTTACTGCTGCTTATCTCCGATCAGCCAGTCGTACATCTCCTGATATTTTCTGGCCGATACATGCCATGAGAAATCTGCTGCCATAGCGCGGTCAATCATCTTATTCCACTCCCGCTTACGGTCATAATAGATCTTCTCCGCATAACGGATCGCCGCCAGCATCTCATGCGCATTATAATTGGCAAAAGAAAATCCTGTTCCGGTCCCGTCATATTCGTTGTACGACTCTACCGTATCCTTTAATCCGCCGGTCTCACGCACAATGGGGATCGTGCCGTACCGTAGCGACATCAGCTGGCTCAGTCCGCAGGGTTCAAACATGGACGGCATCAGGAACGCGTCGCAGGCCGCATAAATCTTATGGGACAAGCCTTCCGAATAATAAATATTGGCCGATACCTTATTGCCGTACTTCCAGTCAAAATGGCGGAACATATTCTCATAACGCTCTTCGCCGGTTCCAAGCACCACGATCTGTACCTCATCATGGCAAAGCTCATCCATAATATAAGCGATCAGATCAAATCCCTTCTGATCGGTGAGCCTGGAAACAATTCCGATCATCATCTTCTTATCATCCACTTCCAGATTCAGTTCCTTCTGAAGCGCATGTTTATTCTTTACCTTTTCTTTTCTAAAGTTTTTGGCGTTATAATGTACTTCAATATAAGGATCCGTCTCCGGATCGTACTCCTCATAATCAATACCATTGACAATACCACGCAGATCATTGCTCCTTGCCTTTAACAGACCATCAAGTCCTTCACCGTAAAACGGCGTTTTGATCTCCTCTGCATAAGTATCGCTGACTGTCGTAATGGCATCCGCATAAACCAGACCGCCCTTTAACAGATTGGCATCCTTATATGCTTCCAGCTTGTCCGGTGTGAAATAATATGCAGGAATACCGGTGATATCGCGAACCGACTTCACATCCCATCTTCCCTGGAACTTCAGGTTATGGATCGTCATAACGGATTTCATGCCGCGGAACAGCTCATTACCCTGAAAACGTTCCTTCAGATATACAGGCACAAGTCCGGTCTGCCAGTCATGACAGTGGATCAGATCCGGCACAAATCCAATCAGCGGAATCGCCGACAATGCAGCCTTGGAAAAGAATGCAAATTTCTCAATATCATCCAGCATATTCCCACTATAGGGTTTAAATCCGTTAAAATAGGATTCATTGTCGATAAAGTAATAGATTACTCCGTCAACCTTCGCCTCCAAAATTCCCACATACTCATTCCGCCAATGGAAATCCATGTAGAAATGCGTCTTGTATTCCATAAGATCTTTCATCTTCTGCGTCATGCATGTGTATTTAGGAAGCATAACCCGCACATCAAAATACTCATGATCAACACACTTAGGCAGAGAACCTACAACATCAGCCAATCCTCCTGTCTTAATAAAAGGAACCCCCTCTGATGCGACAAATAAAATATTTTTCATTGCCCTTCCTCCATGTCTTGTAACAAAGCACCTTCCCACTTTGTCCGATGTTTTTTTTATTATATACCATTTCCGGTTATTGTAAAAGAATATTTTTAGAAATTTCTGGTATTTTTTTCTTCTGCGGTGATTATATATTGTCACGGTAAGACAAACGGATCCGGTCGGCGATCAGGGCAATAAATTCCGAATTGGTAGGCTTCCCTTTTCCGGTATTGATCGTATATCCAAAAAGCGCATCCAGCGTTTCCATCTTTCCTCTTGACCATGCCACCTCGATCGCATGACGGATCGCACGCTCTACGCGGCTTGGCGTCGTCTGATAACGCTTGGCAATCGTGGGATACAGTACCTTGGTAACGGAACCCAGCATCTCCGTGTCCTCTACCGACATCATGATTGCCTCCCGAAGATACTGATATCCTTTAATATGGGCAGGAACACCGATCTCATGGATCATATTGGTAACGTCCTTCTCCAAGTCTCTGGGATTGGATGCCGCTGCAGGCTTTACATTCCCCGCAGGCAGTTCATGAAATGCTTCCTCCTCTTTCCCCGGAACAGTGATCATGATCTGTAATTTGTTTTCTCTGGTAAGTAATTCGGACAAGATCTTAATCATTTTGTCATTATCTTCGGTTAACGCAATTGTCTGCTGCTCCATAATGTCCTCCAATCTTTCCTGAAAATCTTTCGTTTTACAGCAAAACTTATTCAATCTTTTGCTGTAAAAACTCCCGCGATTTTTCATCATAAAACTAATCCTATTATATAAGCCGGACATTTTAGGAAGCAACTCTATTTTGTCGTAAATAAATACTAATTTCTGACAAAATTTTCCAAAATCTTTTTTATTTTTCTTTAGGATATTCTTTGATCTGCATGATACTCTTGTAAGCCGGACGGATGATCTTATCAATATTGACAATTTCCTCCAGTCTGTGCGCACTCCAGCCGACGATCCTCGCTATGGCAAAGATAGGAGTATAAAGCTCCAGTGGAATATCTAACATGCTGTAAACAAATCCACTGTAGAAGTCAACATTGGCGCTGACGCCCTTATAGATTCTTCTCTTTTCTCCGATGACCTGCGGTGCCAGACGCTCTACCATGCTGTACAGGGCAAAATCTTTCTCCCTTCCTTTCGCTACTGCCAGCTTCTCCACAAACGTCTTAAATACTCTTGCGCGCGGATCGGAAAGGGAATATACCGCATGTCCCATACCATAAATCAGTCCCTTACGGTCAAACGCCTCTTTATCGACAAGTTTCTCCAAATATCTCTTAACTTGTTCTTCATCATTCCAGTCAGATACGTGGCTGCGGATATCCTCCATCATTTCTACCACTTTAATATTCGCCCCGCCATGCTTTGCTCCTTTTAACGAAGACAAGGCAGCCGCAATGACTGAGTAAGTATCTGAGCCTGAAGAAGTAACGACACGCGTTGTAAATGTTGAATTATTTCCGCCGCCATGCTCCATATGTAATACCAACGCAATATCCAGCACCTTTGCTTCCAGCTCCGTATATTTCTTATCAGGCCGAAGCATCAAGAGGATATTCTCCGCGGTTGAAAGTTGATCCTGGGGTCTGTGGATATAAAGACTTTCATCACAGAGATAATGATTATACGAATGATAACTGTAAACGGAAAGCATCGGAAATACGCTGATCAGTTTGACACACTGCTCTAAGACACGATCCAAGGACGTATCCGTGATCGTCTCATCATAAGACGCCAGCGTCAGGACGCTTCTGGTCAGCGAGTTCATCAAATCCTTGCTGGGCGCCTTCATAATGACGTCCCTCGTAAAATTGGTCGGAAGCTGCCTGCAAGCAGCAAGCATCTCCTTAAATTCCCTCAGCTCCTTTGATCCCGGAAACTCGCCTAACAACAGCAGATACGCAACCTCCTCAAATCCATACCGCTTTCCCTCAAAGCCGTTGATCAGGTCGATCACATTATACCCACGGTACCACAGGCTGCCGTCGCAGGGGATCTTCTTACCATCCTCAAACTTAAACGCATCAATCCTTGAGATATTTGTAAGTCCCGTCAATACACCGTTGCCATCTTTATCCCGAAGCCCCCGCTTTACTCCAAGTTCATCAAACAATTCTTCCGGTATATAATCATTGCTTCTACAGATATCAATGATATTCTTTGTGTATTTCGTCAAATCCCCATATTCCGCCATCTGCATTCCTCCTGTTTTCTTATTCATTTCAAATACTCATTTTTATATGATAACGGATTTTTCCTTTGCCGTCAAATGAGGAATGCCCGGTTCACAAAATCTTAAAACTTTTTCTACAAAAAACCCAATCTACAGCATCGCCTCAATCTGGCTTTTCGGAACGGCTCCCACCGATCGCTTCACTGCCTGTCCGTCTTTAAAAAGCACAAGGGTCGGTATGCTCGCAACGCGGTACTTCATTGCCAGCTCCTGTTCCTCGTCAACATTAACCTTTCCGACCTTTACCCTGCCCTCATATTCTTTCGCAATATCCGCGATAATCGGAGAAAGCATCTTACAGGGTCCGCACCAGTCCGCCCAAAAATCCACCAATACCGGTAAGTCAGACTCTAAAACCTCTTTCTCAAAATTAGCTTCTGTGATTGTTATCTCTGCCATTTTTCCAACCTTCCTTTCTTTGCTATAGATTAGATAATTACCTGCCTGCTATAACAATAGCATTATAATTTTTCGTTCCACAATTCAATCCGTGAGGTTAACATAACTCGAAATTTGCATATCCATATTCCAAAAATGATTTCATTGATATGATATTTTTGGAATATGGATATGCAAACAAAAAGTTATGTAAACCGTACCCGCCTCATTAAAATTTATCTGTTACAAATTTCTGTCACCTTATGTTAGTATTACACGGAACCCGGGTTTCATACCGCTTATTCAAAATACCCTCTGTATTTCACCTTATATTTCCCCTTCGGAAACAGATATTCATACAGATCGATAAAATAATCATCCGTCATGCTTGCTATATAATCCGCGACAATGGCATTGGCTTCCTGTCCCTCATAATCATTCTTCCTGCTGTAATATCTGGTATAGCTTTTGATATATTCGATATGATGCCTGTAAATGACCGACTCCTGAGCATGCACCGTCATATCCTTCAATAACTTCTCATATACCGCCTCAAACATCGGAAAGATCTGCTCATCAAATACTTTTGTATTCCTGTCATGCTCATATATTCTTTGATAATTCTCTTTTTTGGCTTTGGAAAATGCCTCATAATACTGCGGATCCATCTTCAGATACGGCTTTCCGTAACTGCACTCTATGATATTGACCGTCATATTGTGGATGATCTCCGCATTGCTCTTTCCCATCTCATGATCCGTAAATGCCGAATCGTCCTGCAGCAATCCCAGCTTCATGGCATCCTGCCTGTCCTTGCCCAGATAGGCAATGATATCGGATACCCTCATAACGCATGCTTCCAGCGTTGCCGGCACAAGCTTTTTACAGGCCGCCGTATCCATGTAGCACGCTTCCAGCTTCCGGTCAAACTCAGCAAAATCCCTGTACGAAAAAGGCTCATATTTTTCCTGTTCCATTTCGCCGTTATGACAGATGATGCCATCCAGCGTCTGCAGGCTAATATTGACCGGAAAGATCGTATCCAGTACCCTTGCGCTGTGGATATTATGAGAAAAATGACGTCCCGTCCTGCCGAAGTAAAGCTCGTCCAGCTTACGCTCCCCCGCATGTCCGAACGGCGTATGTCCGATATCGTGTCCCAGTGAAATCGCTTCAATCAGGTCAAGATTCAGTCCCAGCATCTGCCCGATATTTCTTGCCGTCCGCGATACCAGCTGCACATGGGTCAGCCGCCTGGTAATATCGTCATTGCGATACAGGGAGAATACCTGCGTCTTGTCTCCATAACGATTATAGTAAGGAATATTCATGATTTTTTCGCAGTCTCTCACAAAAGCGGGCCGCCAGAGCGATGCCTGATCGTGATCCATATTGCGCCTCAGCACATCTTCATTTTGAAAGGCATACGGATTGATCCTGTGCGCTTTTCTGTCCTTCCTTATCCGCTCCTGCAGTTCTTCGGATAGCTGTTGATAATTCCCCATATCCAACCCCTTTTCTAAAATATGTTCCGCGCTCCTACTTTTTAAGCCTGTCCTCCCAATTTTCTATGATCTCCTCACACTGCTCCACATCCATATCCTCTACGGCATTTACCATCTTTTCCAACAATTCCTTCTGCCATCCGCTGTATCTGTATTCCGCAAGCTTCATCACCAGCTCGCCTGCGGTATCCATATCCAGCTCATCCAACGCTTCCCTGATTTTTACAAATGCCTCCGCAAGCTCCTGCTTCGTGATCTTTCCATGTTCAGCCGTCTTATCTTCCTCCGGAAAATACGGTCTTAATATCTCCTGATAATATCTGCATTGCAGCAGCAGCTCCCCGGTCAACGCATGGATCATGTCGCCATCATTCCGATTACCCGCATGCTCCAGATTTTCCGCACGTTCCGAAAGCTTTAACGCGCCAATCTGTCTGGAAGCGCTTTTCAACGCGTGCACCTCTATCGTGTATTCTTTCCACTGCTCTTTCTTTTCATATTCTTCAATCCGTTCCATCTTCTTGGGAATCGCATGATAATAATCCTTTAGAACCGCCCAGAATAATTTTTCAGAACCCAAAAGTCCCAACGCGTATCCTGTATTAAGTCCTTCAATCACTATGGCAGATGCCATCTCTTTACCTGCGGACAGGAGCTTCGCATTGACCGCACCGCCGGTATTATCTGTTTGAATATTGACCACTTTCCCCGCCGGAAGCCAGTTTTTCAGTTTATCCAACATGGTCTGCAATTCAATCGGCTTTGCAATAAAATCATTCATACCTTCCTTAATAAACTTCTCCTGCGTTCCCGCTATCGCATTTGCTGTCAGGGCAATGATCGGAACATCGTCATATTCCGGATGAAATCTTCTGATAATACGTGTCGTTTCCACGCCATCAAGCTCCGGCATCATATGGTCCATCAGGATAATATCATAATGTTTATTGGAGATCATGTCGATCGCCTCTTTACCACTGAGCGCCCTGTCAATCTTCATCTGCAACGGTTCTAAAAGTCCCTCCGCCACAGTCAGATTGATTGCGTTATCATCCACAATTAAAATTTCTGCATCCGGCGCGATAAAGGAAACCATATCTCCGGAAGACTCCGAATCGGACATATGAATATCCTCGTGCCGGAAAATGCGGACAAGGTTGGCGGAATGAACGGGTTTTTTCATCTGTACAAAATTGTCCCACATACCGTTCTGCATCCCCTGCATTGACGAAAGCACAACAACCGTCAGTTCCGGGTGGTGGGAAAGCAACTCTTCTATCTCCTGTGTCATTGCCATCCGTTCAATAAACAAAAAATGAAGCTTTCCCGCTTCAGCAAGCTGCATGATCTTTTCCGGAGACGACGCATCATAAAACAACGCTCCATAACGCTCCACATCTTTTTTTAGCTGTTCCTTTACATAAGAATTGCTGATCATCGCAGCTACACCCTCATTATCACAATAATAATCGATACTCGGCTCATCCGTGATGATTTTCTGCGGCAGTTCGAAGAAAAAGATGCTGCCCATCCCATATTCGCTCTCCACATAAATCCTGCCGTTCATCAGGTCTAAAAGATTATGTGCGATCACAAGCCCCAGCCCCGTTCCTTCTACGCCTCTATTGCGCTTACTGTCCAGCTGCTGAAACGCCTCAAAAAGTTTTTCATAATCTTCCTTTTTGATCCCTATTCCCGTATCCTCTACGGAACACTGCAGCAGGATCTCATCCTCTGACGTTCTCTGGTAATGCATACTGATCGCAACCTTGCCGTTCTTTGTAAATTTAACAGCGTTATTGGCAAGATTAACAATGATCTGCTGAATTCTTATGCTGTCGCCCAGCAACTCTTTTGGAATCGTCGGTTCAATGTCGATTAACAATTCCACATCCTTGTCACCAATCCTTGTAACGATAATATTGATAATATCCCGCAGCATAGCAACCGGTGAATAGACTTCCTCTGTAATTGTCATTTTTCCCGATTCTATTTTTGAAAAATCAAGAATATCATTAATGATCGCAAGCAGGATCTGGCTGGAACTTACGATCTGATTCAGGTAATCCCTTGCCGTATTTGGCAGCTGCTCCCTAAGGGCAAGCTGCGCCATGCCGACGATGGCGTTCATCGGCGTCCTGATCTCATGGCTTGTATTCGCAAGAAAATCCGATTTCAAAGAAGCAGCCTGCATAGCCTCCATGCTGAGCTGCAAAGATACATATGCCTTATATGCCATATCGGTAAGAATCTCCGCAACCTCATAGATGGCTTCCATCGCCCTTTGTATCGTCTCCTTCTCCACAATATTCGTCTCTTCCGCAGCCTTTAAAAACCCTTCGGGATCAACATCGATCTCTGCCGCGATCTTCCTCATCGCCTCACGGTACGGCTTTTGCGTCAGCACCTGACCGCCGATAAAACCGCCGATCATCGTTCCATTCAGGATAATCGGCGCCGCAAAGTCTATCAGTCCCGCATGACAGTAATAGGATACGGGGCCCTTCTTCTCCAGCGCCATTAACGCACCCTNTTTGTCACACTNTTCGCACCTTTTTCTCCCCACTACCGATTTCCTGNAGTAATCTGTACAAAAAGCCGAAAAATTTGTCCCTTTCGTAATAGCGGCGCCGTTTTCATCCGTTGTCAACGCTGCCATTCCCGTCATTTTCGCAAAAGCATCCTGCATCTTCTGCAGGATCTCCACCTCGATCAGATCTGTCAAACGAAGTTTTTCCGGGGAATCTGTTTTTTTCATCTCCTGAATATGATCCCTTCTATGTAGTCTGTTCTATGTCTTGCTTTTATCTCCCGCGCCGCCTTTGGCAGATCAACCCAATATCTTTTTTAAGGTACGGTGAAGTTCTTCGTTATTCACCGGCTTCAACATATACCCCTGTGGCTTCATGGTCAATACCTTCTGTATCTTATCGACCTCATTCACACCGGTCAGGAAAACAACCGGTATATTTTTTGTCTTTTCATTTGCCCTGAGGATATCCAGCACCTCAGGACCTGTCATGGACGGCATCTCGTAATCCAAAAGGATAACATCCGTTGTTCTTTTCTCCAGGAATTTCAACGCTATCTTTCCCGCCAATGCCGTGGCAACATTATATTCTTCCCCCAGATACCGCTTGATCGTCTTAAGCATCACCGGATCATCGTCAATGACCAGCACATGCTTCATATCGCTGTTTTCTTCTGTCTGCTCCTGTGCCTCCATCGCCAGCCTTGCTTCTTCTGCCGCCTGAGCTTCCATCGCCGCTTTTTCTGCGGTCTTTATTTCCTTTGCCCGTATGATCGACAGGATCTCCTCCTGCGCCTTGTTGATAGAGATCGGTTTGCGAAGTGCCAGATCCACAGCGCCTTTGCTGGCTGAGATAAAATTCTGCACATCCGCAGAATCCCCTATCACCACCATCATAACTTCCTTTTCCGCTTTATATCTCGCTTCGCTGATGCGCTCCATCCGTTCTTTTGTCTCCTCCTTCGGACAAAAGACAAAGATATCCGGCTGAAACAGCTTCACATGCAGCAAAAGATCCGATTCGCGGTCAGATGTCGACATACACTCAAAATTTTCCTGCGTCCTCACAAAAAAATCATCAATCACCGGAAATGCCCTGCCTGTTATCAAAACCTTATATTTCATACGTTTCTCCCTTATCCATTGAACTTATATTCCGAAGCCGGCACACATATCCTGTCTGTCTCCCTATTCTACCGTAACCGACTTTGCAAGATTTCGCGGCTTATCTACATCCAGACCTTTCGCAAGGCTTAGGTAATACCCCATCAGCTGCAGCGGAACCACTGCAAGGCTTGCCGAAAAATGTCTGTCCGTCTTAGGGATATATGTCGCGAAATCTACGGTATCCTCAATATTGTAATGGCCATATGTGGTCAATCCCATCAGACACGCTCCCCTGCTCTTTACTTCTACCATATTGCTGACCATCTTTTCATACAGATCCTGCTGTGTCAAAACACTGATCACCAATGTTCCGTCCTCGATCAGGCTGATCGTTCCGTGCTTCAGTTCCCCTGCCGCATATGCTTCTGAATGAACATAGCTGATCTCCTTCATTTTCAGGCTTCCTTCCAGACAAATGGCATAATCGATCCCGCGTCCCAAGAAGAATACATCCTTCGCATTGACATACTTGGAAGCAAACCACTGAATCCTCTCCTTATCCTCAATGATCTTCTCGATCTTGGCAGGGAGGACGTCCATCTCCTTTAACAGCTCCTCATACTGCTTCTCCTCTATCGTCTCCCTCACTCTGGCAAATTCCAGCGCAAGAAGATAACATGCGATCAGCTGACAGCTGTATGCCTTTGTCGTCGCAACCGCTATCTCCGGCCCAGCCAATGTATAAAAGACATTATCTGCCTCCCTTGCGATAGAACTGCCAACCACATTGACAATAGCCAGCGTCCTTACCCCCCTGTTCTTCGCCTCGCGGAGCGCGGCAAGACTGTCTGCTGTCTCTCCTGACTGGCTGATGATCAGAACCATGTCATCTTTCTGCAATAAAGGATTGCGGTAACGGAACTCTGATGCCAGCTCCACCCGAACCGGAATCTGCGCAAGATCCTCTATCACATACTGTGCCACTACACCCGCATGATACGCGGAACCGCATGCCACAATATGGATCTGGCGCACTTCCCTGATCGCCTCCTCCGTGAGCCCGACAGAGGAAAGATCGATACTGCCATCCGTAACTACAGCATTGATCGTATCCCTAATCGCCTTTGGCTGCTCATGGATCTCCTTCATCATAAAATATTCATAGCCGCCTTTTTCCGCAGACTCAGCATCCCACGTGATCTCCGTAAGTTCTTTCTCTATGATCTCGCCATCGATATTATAAAAATCAATGCCGCCCTTCGTCAGGCGCGCCATCTCCAAATTACCGATATAATACACATTTCTGGTGTATTTTAAAATCGCTGGGACATCTGAAGCGATATAGGACTCCCCATCAGAGATTCCTAAGATCATCGGACTGTCCTTTCTTGCAACATAGATCTCTCCCGGATAATCCTTAAACATAATCGCCAGCGCATAGGAACCACGGACACGCACCATGGTCTTTGCAATCGCATCGATCGGTCCCACCTGATATTTTTTATAATAGTAATCCACAAGCTTAACAAGCGCCTCCGTATCTGTCTGGGAATAAAAAGTATAACCCTTTTTCAGAAGCTTATCTTTGATCTCCTGGTAATTTTCAATGATACCATTATGAACAGCAACAACATTCATATCATCGCTGCTATGGGGATGCGCATTGTTTTCGGAGGGTTCCCCATGCGTCGCCCATCTGGTATGCCCGATACCGCAGGTACCGGGAACCGCCTCTCCGCCATTGGTCTTCTCCGACAGTACCTTTAACCGCCCCTTTGCTTTTACGATCTCCGCCGAAGCATCCCCGTCACGCACCACCACTCCTGCAGAGTCATACCCTCTGTACTCCAGCTTTGACAGCCCTTCCAGTAAGATAGGCGCAGCCTGCTGCCGCCCTGTAAATCCAACGATTCCACACATATGCTTTCCCTTATTCCTCTCTATAATTATTTAAAATTANGTAATTGCAAAACAATTACTTTATTAAATTCCCAATTCTGTCCATGAGGTTTACATAACTCAAAGTTTGAAAATATATGTTCCAAAAATGATTTCATAATATGATGTTTTTGGAACATATATTTTCAAACAAAGAGTTATGTAATCCGGACTTAACTCTTTCGCAATTAATGGTAATCTTTTTATTATTGTATGTCAAGGCAGGTTTTTCTACCCCTGATCTGCCTTCCTATTTAAAAATGCGCCTGACCGCCATTTTATTGCATTCCTATGAGCAGCAGGATCTGATATACGGCAAATGAAACGATCCATGCCAGCAGGCACTGTCCTGCTGAAACCGCTCCTGCCCATTTTGTTCCCAGCTCCCTCTTAACTGCCGCAACTGCCGCCACACAGGGTGTATACAACAGGCAGAATACCAGAAGTGAAAAAGCACCCGCCTGTGTCAGCAATCCATAGATGCCTTCCTCAGCCGGAAGAAGCACCGACAACGTGGAAACCACGCTTTCTTTTGCCATAAACCCGGAGATCAGTGCCGTAGAGATCCGCCAGTCCCCAAATCCCAGCGGACAAAAAAGCGGTGCAATAAAACCGGCAATCAATGACAATATACTTTCCTGCGGTTGGTCAGTCATGTTAAATCGAAGGTCAAACGACTGTAAAAACCAGACGATGACCGTCGCCAGAAAGATGACTGTAAATGCTCTCTGCAAAAAATCCTTAGCCTTTTCCCACAAAAGCTGCATAACATTTTTTGCGCCCGGCATACGGTAATTGGGCAGTTCCATGACAAACGGCACCGGTTCCCCGCGAAACAAGCTTTTTTTCATAACCAGCGCCATAACGATGCCCATAGCCATTCCGATAAAATAAAGCAGTCCCATCACAAGCGCCCTGTGTTCCGGGAAAAATGCCGCCGTAAAGAAAGCATAGATCGGCAGCTTTGCGGAACAGCTCATAAACGGGGTCAGCAGGATCGTCATTTTACGGTCGCGTTCTGAAGACAGCGTTCTGCTTGCCATAACACCGGGTACCGTACAGCCAAATCCAATCAACATCGGCACGATGCTGCGTCCGGAAAGACCGATCTTACGAAGCAGCTTATCCATCACAAACGCCACTCTTGCCATATAACCGCTGTCTTCTAAGATTGACAGAAAAAAGAACAACGTAATGATAATCGGCAGGAAGCTCAGCACGCTTCCCACTCCCTGAAAGATGCCATCCAGCACAAGCGACTGCAATACGGCATTGACATGCATGGTCTCCAGCAGCGCTCCCACAGAGTCAGAAGCCCACGTTACGCACGTCTCCAGAAGTTCTGACAACCATGCGCCGATCACATCAAACGTCAGCCAGAAGATCAAAAGCATGATCACGATAAATGCCGGAATCGCCGTATATCTTCCGGTCAGGAAGCGGTCAAGCTGTCTGCTCCTGATATGCTCCCGGCTTTCTCCTGCCCTGACGACCGAAGCGTCGCATACCTGACTGATGAAGTGGAACCGCATATCCGCCATTGCAGCCGATCTGTCCAGTCCTCTCTCTTTCTCCATCTGCACGATGATATGCTCTAACATCTCCCGCTCATTCTGCTCCAGGCACAGCTTATCCAGAAGATGACTGTCTCCCTCCATCAGCTTGGATGCCGCAAATCTGACCGGAATGCCATTCTGCAGCGCATGATCTTCTATCAGGTGCATTACGCCGTGGATACACCGGTGGATCGCTCCGCCCGTTCCTTTTGCGTCACAAAAATCGATCCGTTCCGGACTTTCCTGATATTTTGCAACATGGATCGCATGATCGACAAGCTCCGTAATCCCCTCACCCTTGGCAGCGGAAATAGGTACAACCGGCACGCCGAGCATCTTCTCCATGATATTGATATAAACGGTTCCTCCGTTTTCCCTGACTTCATCCATCATATTCAGCGCAATGACCATCGGGATATCCAGCTCCAGAAGCTGCATCGTCAGGTAAAGATTACGCATCATATTGGTTGCATCCACGATATTGATGATCCCCTTGGGTTTCTCGCGCAGGATAAATTCTCTGGTAACGATCTCCTCATTCGTATATGGCGACATCGAATATATCCCCGGCAAATCCGTGATCATCGTATTATCATGCCCTCTGATCACACCATCCTTGCGATCAACCGTCACACCCGGAAAATTCCCCACATGCTGGTTCGACCCGGTCAGACGGTTAAATAATGTCGTCTTTCCGCTGTTCTGGTTTCCAACCAGCGCAAAACTGATCATTTCCCCTTCCGGAAGCGGATGTTCATCCTCTTTGGCATGGTACTTTCCTCCTTCTCCCAGACCGGGATGCGGTATCATGCGTCTCTGGCGCTGTACATCCTGCCGCACTTCCGGTTCCCTGACCGCTTCAACCTCGATCTTCCCCGCATCCTCTAAGCGAAGCGTCAGCTCATATCCATAGATCTTTAATTCCATAGGATCACCCATGGGTGCGTATTTGACCAGCGTCACTTCTGCTCCCGGAATCAAGCCCATATCAAGAAAGTGTTGCCGCAATGCGCCTTCCCCACCGACCGTAAGGATCGAAGCGGACTGCCCCAATTTCAGTTCCTTTAGCGTCATTGTTCTTCTCCCGTATTGATTCTTGTTTCTTCCTCTATGATATCATGATACCCCGTCAGCGCTGCGAAGGGCGAAAACTGTGCCGCCCTGTCATGCAGCGACATGGGAGGGTGCGCCGCAGACACCGGATGCGGCAGATGAATGATATCTTCATAATCCTGATCTTCCATATTGTAATCTAATCCTCCATGTCAGAGCAGTTTTACTGCGATCAGGTTGAAAAATCAGCACATCAGTGTGATTTTTCAACCTAATAACCATGCCTTTCCATAGTCTGCTCTTCTTCAAGCTTTATGCCCGCCAATCTGCTGATTGCGGCTGATAGCCGTAGCGCCTTCCTCAAGATTCATCCCCTTGACAATTGCGTTTTTTCCATATTTCTTCTTGATATCCAGCACTGTCTTCTGGAGCCGTTTTTCACGTTCAAGCTCTTCTTCCTCTTTTTTTCTCTGCTGATCCAATACCTCATAATCCGTAAAAAGATTCATCTGCTCATAGCGCTCCTCCTGCACGGTCCTGCTTTCCTCCACAACATGATTGGCTGTAAGGGTGATCCTTCTGACCAAAAGAATGGGGTTGATAATTCTGTCATACAGATCCATGACAGCCTCCGTGATCAGTCTGGCAGAGGATGTCTGTCTTGCAAGGTTGGCTGTTCCATGGGCATGCTTTGGCTTCTTTCGTCCATATCCATCCGTCGTCACCGGTCCCTGATACATTTTTTTGATTTTTGTATCAGTAAGATTACTGATATCATAGCCTATCGTCAGGATCATCTGATTCGTCACCAGTCCCTTATCCACCAGATCCAGCGCCATCATATCCGCCATCTCCTTTACGACCAGCGCCGCCTTCTTTGTATCATAAGGACAGGAAAGCACCTGACCGGAGCATAAGCTGTTATTCTCCGGACGATATCCTTTGACATCGGCGATCGTCACGGGCTCATATCCCCAGGCATGATCGATCAACAGCTGGGCATTGATCCCGAACAGTCTGTATAACAGCTCCTCATTATAAAACTCGTCTGCTTTTCCAAGAGAACATCTCGCAATATCCCCCATGGTATATAATCCGTTTTCTTCCAGCTTCTTCGCATATCCCCTGCCAACCCGCCAGAAATCAGTCAGTGGTCGATGATTCCATAGTCTGCGGCGGTATGTGATCTCATCCAGATAAGCGATACGGATCCCCCGTTCATCCGGTTCCACATGTTTTGCCTCTACATCCATCGCAACCTTGCAAAGATACAGATTTGTGCCAATCCCTGCCGTCGCCGTTATGCCTGTCGTATCCAGGATATCCCGTATGATCTTTCCCGTCAGCTCGGAAGGCGTCAGACGATAGGCTGCAAGATAATCGGTCACATCCATAAATACCTCGTCAATGGAATATACATGGATATCCTCCGGCGCTACATACTTTAAATAGATCCGATAGATATTCCGGCTGTATTCCATATAAAGAGCCATTCTGGGCGGTGCTACGATATAATCCAGCGCGGCATCTTCCGAGCCTTCCAGCTCCCTGACATCATAACTGCTCCCACACAGCTTATGTCCCGGTGCACTCAGCCGTCTCCGTTCATTGACCTCTTTGACACGCTGCACGACTTCAAAAAGCCTTGCCCGCCCCGGGATTCCATATGCCTTCAAGGATGGCGAGACCGCAAGGCAGATCGTCTTTTCGGTACGGGTCTCATCCGCCACCACCAGATTCGTGGTCAGCGGATCCAATCCCCTTTCCATACATTCTACGGAAGCATAAAACGATTTTAAATCAATTGAGATGTATATATGCTTATCCTGATCCGCCATACGCACCCCGCTTTCTGCTACGAAAATATTTTCATAAAGCCTGTGATCTTCTTCGCTTCCTCTATGATTTCCTGCCCATGGTTACGCAGATACTCCTCCAGTTCAGCGATTTCCTCTTCGTTAAAGCCCTGCGATTTTATAATTTTACACTCCGGCACGCTGCCCTCCGCACAGTCCTTCTCCCTTTCTATCATCACGGAAACAAAAGGCTTTCCCTGCTTATTCAAAACAGCAGAATGTGTGATCTTTAATTTATGCGCATCTTTCATTATGTCACTCCTGCCTTTCTTCTGATATGCAGCTTAGCTGCAGAGCGGCAAGCTCTTATCCAAAAAGCGGACAATCTGCCGTCCGCTTCTAATTCTTAATCTTTAAGGTTCTTAAATACTTCTTTTGTTCCTCAGTGATCCTTCTGCTCTCTACTGCCTTCTGAATAGCCTTATTGTGCGTCCATGCTTCCAGCTTTTTCTGCTCAATATAACAAACCGCCGCATCATACTGCTTTGCCAGCGCCGTCGCAAAATACCATGCGATCATCATATTGACATAGTATTCCTCGGATCTTACGGAAGATACCATTGCCAAGTATTCCGGGTCAAAAGCATCATCCAGATAAAAACTCATCAGCATCCCGATGCCGAACCGAACCGTATATACCCGGTCGGATGCAAGCCACTCACGAATCTTATCAAGGAGCTCAGGCAGATGCTTTTTAAACACCTTCGGCGATATCAGATCACAGGTCGCCCAGTTATCTATATAGGGCAGAAATGCATCCATTGCCTGCACACATGCTTCATAATCCTTCATCCCCTCTATGATAAATCCATGTAGGTTATCCTCTTCATAATACTGATGTGGGAGACAGTGAAGGAACACATCAATATCCGGTTCCTTTGCCAGCTTTTTAGCCAGCTTTCTTAAGTCCGGCGTCCTGACGCCGATCACACGTTCCGGATCGACCGTCGGCATCAGACCGCAGGAAAATTCCCGGTATTTCTCATCCTGAAGCTCGAATAATTCTTTTTGTATTTCTGTCCTATCCATAGTAAAAATCCCCAACCTCTAAAAACTTGGTTTATATCATAATTCTTCACGTGCTTTTTTATCTATCTTCTTTCTATACGCAGCTTTCGGAAAACCATTTTAACATTATTTCGGAAAAAATCATCCTTCAAAATAAACAGCATCACACTATAAGCAAAAACGCCTGTCGTAATCAGGACTAAAAGCCCCATGACCGTCGCAGGCAGATACCTTTGAACGGTCAGCAGCACCAGCAGCATAAGACAGGACGATACCAAATATTTAAAGGCACCTTCAAATATTTTCTTTAGCTCCAGCTGATGCGACAAACAGCAATATCCGATCTGTATGACGACTCCGATGATCTCAGCGCTGACAGAAGCAATCGCCGCACCTACCGCGCCGATCTTGGGAATCAAAATAAAATTTATGACCAGATTGCATACAGCCGCTACCACTACCGAAAATGTATAGACATTTTGCTGTTTTGTCGATATCAGATAGGAGTAGCCCGTCAGATANGCCAGACTGACCGCGACNACAAGTATGCTGAANATCGGCATNAGNACTTCTACCAGATCGTATCCCTCACCAAAAAAGACCGGCACAAAAGTTCCCGCCACCCCAATCAGTCCAAACATAATGGGAAAAGCAAGAAACGTAGTAAACCGATACGCTTTATATATGTAAAACAAAACATCTTCCTTCATCTGGTTTTTAAATAAATTGGCCACCCTCGGCAGAACCACCATCGCAATTGAGGTGACAATACTCAGGGAAAATCTGGCAACCTTTTCTGCCTGTTCATAGCATCCGTTTTGATAGGAAGATCCGGTGATCCAACCGATCATTGATTTATCCAGCACACAATAGACCTGTGTTGCCATGGTTGGAAGAAATAACAATATGATATCCTTAATATTTTTCAGAGGATGCACATCCTTCACCTTCACTAATATTTTAGGCAGTCCAAACCACATGGACGCATTTCCCAGAATGGAAAATCCCACTATTGACGCTGCATATAACCAAAGATCCGAGGAATCGTTGACAAATACAAAGATAAAGNCCATANTAAAGCTCTNNACCATGAAATTTCTGATGNCANTTTTCTTAAAANCTTNGANTCCATAATAAANCCATGAAATATCAAAAACAACATNCACANTATTAANNGATAAAATCAAATAGATCAGGATATTTTCTTTTATAAAAGAGATGACAACGAAAAAGAACGCCAAACATATCGTGCTGGCTAACATCCTGAAGATCTGGATCTCCCAGAATACCTTAGAACATTCTTCTTTATTGTTTCTGACGCAGGCGATGCTCCGCTGTCCATAAAGCGTTGTTCCCAATATTGCGGTAAGGATAAAATAAGATGCAATCGAATTAACATAACTGTAAATGCCAATTCCATCCGCCCCCAATACCCTCNACAGATACNGANTTAANATCAACGNTACTAGTAATATAAACACCTGATTTATCGTATTCCATATATAGTTACNACTAACACTCGNACTTTGACTCATTATTGTTTTTCTCCGGATAAACTACCTTTAAAAAATTTAGCGCACTTCTTATTCTACACTGACTTCTCCTGTTTGTCAAAATCAGATTTTATGCTGATACCTGTCCAAGCATATTTTCAATAAAAATTCCATACCCTTTTGCGGAATCCCTGACCAGAACATGCGTCACCGCCCCGATCAGCTTGCCGTCCTGCAGGATCGGAGAACCGCTCATCCCCTGTACGATGCCTCCTGTCATTTCCAAAAGCTCCGGATCCGTGACAGTAATCGTCAAACCCTTATTATCATTGCTATTAATATTGATACTGTCGATCCGGATATCATAATAAGTCAATTCACCCGATATGTCACATAAGATCTGTGCAGGTCCCGGATGCACCTCGCTCCGGAAGCCTACCTCAACCGGCTGCATCATATCGTCCGTGATCTGTTGGCTGAAACTGCCGAAGACACCATTGGGGGTATTACTTTCTATCGTTCCGATGATATTATCATGAACATAATGGATCATGCCGGTGATTTCCCCCGGATGTCCTGACTGACCTTTTTCTATAGCAACTACCTTTGAACGGTAAAGCTCCCCCCTGTTCATATCCATCAGCACACCACTGTCCGTATCCGCGATCCCGTGACCAAGCGCGCCAAATTTCCCATCCAGATCAAGATAAGTCAATGTTCCGACACCCTGAGCGCTGTCCCTGACCCAGATACCAAGCTTATAATCTCCCGACTGATTTTGTACCGGCGTCAGTGTCAATGACATAACCTCTCCGTTTCTGCGCGCCGTTACCAAGAGCGGTCTGCCGCCTGAGTTTTCAATCATATCGATCAATTCTCTTTTTCTTACAAGCTTCTGTCCATCTATCGCAAGAATATAATCGCCCTTCTGAAGACAGCCTTCTGCCGGTGCACATTCAATCCCCATATTGTTCACAAAAGATCCTGTATCGAGTATCAGGATCCCATCCGTTTCTACATAAATTCCCACCGTCGTTCCCATAGGGATCAGCATTTTCTCTTCAACGACCCGGATCGATACTTCCTTGTAGGGAATAATGCCGAATAACTTCAAAAAAGCAACATAATTTTCCCGTTCTCCGGTGACCATGGTAAATTCCCGTGAAAAATCGATCGGAATATTTGATCCCGTCTCTGCTGTTTCGGGTACCAGCACGCCGCTGACCGGCACACAGAAATCAATCTCCTGTTCCGAACACGCCTTTAAATTGATGGCATCCGGGATCATGGACAGATAATATCGGTAAACCACCGTCAAACAACCCACAACTCCAAACAACGCTGCAAAAAATATGATTTTCTTTAAAAATCTGCGACCCATACAGATAACCTTGCCTTTCCGTAATCTTAATTTAAGGAAGCTCTGATTTATCAGCGATTCCTCAGAAAAAGGACATGCCGAATTTGAAAGCGTGTCCTTTTTAGTATGTCACATTTTTAAAGATTTAAATGTTATTTTATTTTAGTTTGATCTGCCAGATTTTTCAATTCCTGCGCATTTTTTAACACGGCGTCCGTAATGCAGTCAGCGCCGAGAAGCCTTGCGATCTCCGTGATCATTTCCTCCCTGTTAAGCGCCTTGAGTGTAGTCACCGTCTTTTGTTTGTCCTCCTTTTTTTCGATCAAAAAATGCGTATCCGCCATCGCCGCAATCTGCGGAAGATGGGTGATGCAGATGACCTGATGCTCTTTGCCGAGGATCGCCATCTTTTCCGCAACCTTCCACGCCGTCTTTCCGCTGATCCCGGCATCAATCTCATCAAAAATCAAAGTATCGATCTGATCTTTTCGGGCAAATACCGTCTTCAGCGCAAGCAGGATACGCGACAGCTCGCCACCGCTGGCGATCTCCTTCAAAGGGCGCAGCTTCTCTCCCGGATTCATCGAGATCAGGAAATCCACCTCGTCATATCCATCAATACCGCAGCTTTCTTTTTTGGAAACATCAACCGAAAAAGAAACCTTCAGAAAATTCAGGTCCTCCAATGCCTCCTGAATCTGCGCAGATAAGAGCGCCGCCTGTCCTTTCCTAATCATATGGGCTTTATCAGCCATAACATACATCTTTTCTTCCAGCGCGGAGATTTCATCCTTCAGACGTTCCACATAATTCTCAAGATCTTTTAATTTTTCCAGCTTTTCCTGCTGCTTTTCCCCATANGCGATCACCNGTGCNATACTCNNNCCNTACTTTGNCTTNATATGNTTGATGCAGTCCAGTCTTGTCTCCGCCTCGTCGTATTCCNGCTCTGANAATGACGCNCCCTCCATATAATCCGNCANTCCTCTTGCAGCGTCATGAAGCAGGCTCTCCGCATCGGTAAGCTGCTCCAAAACCTGTGTTAGCCCATCATCTAAGCCTGCTGCCTGCTTCAACTCATGAAGCGCATATCCAAGACGGTTCAATATCCCGTCATGCTCCTGCTCCAGATAANCGGCGCTTCGGTTGACCATCTCNGCAATACGNTTAAAATTCTGCATTTTATGGAACTGCNTNTCCAGNTCCTCATCNTCCCCCTCTTTGAGATTGGCAGAAANGATCTCATTCACCTCATATTCCGCTAAAGCGATCTCCCTCTGTCTGGCGGCATCATCCATGAATAACTGTTCCAGTTCCTTTTTGTGTTCCTCACACACCCTGTACTGCTTTGCCAGCTCCGCCTTGATCTCCTCAAGCTCACCGCCGCAGTAATCGTCCAAAATTGCCTGGCATTTCTTATTCTGCAGAAAGGTCTGATGTTCCCGTTGTCCATGAATATTGATCAGAAGTTCGGCAAGCTCCTTGACCTGTTTTGCAGACACCGTCTCCCCGCATACCTTCATAATGCTTTTTCCGGGCATGATCTTTCTTGTAAGGATCAGGATCCCATCCTCTTCCACTGGAAGCTCCATCTCCCTAATCTTTTCTCTCAGCTGCTCCTGCCCGATCTGAAATACCAGCTCCACCAGTGCATAATCTGCGCCCTCGCGGATAACGTCATGCTCCGCCTTTCCGCCAAGCGCATAACCGATCGATCCGATCACAATAGATTTTCCGGCTCCTGTTTCTCCTGTCAAAAGATTCAGTCCATCATGGAAACTGATTTCCGCCTCCTCGATCAAAACAAGGTTTTTTACGTGCAAACTGACTAACATATTACCACTCCTTTACATAAGTATTTTTCGTTCTCCTATCTGATACTTATGCATTAGACACTCAACCGTTTATGTAACACTTCCAAAAATCCCACGTCGCTTAACTTGATCATCTTTGTTACCCGGGATGAACGGAAGACTGTCACCTTGTCCCCCGGATGAAGGATGCCATGTCCGACACCGTCGAAACAGGCTTCTACCTCTACCGGCTTTTCTCCTCTCGGCGGAAGGATCTCAATCTCGATCTTATCCTCCGGCGACAGGATAATGCTTCGGTTACTGATCGTATGCGGACAGACCGGTGTCAGTACGATCAGCCTTGCCATAGGATCCACGATCGAACCACCCGCGGAAAGATTGTAACCGCTGGAGCCGGTAGGCGTGCTTAATATGATCCCGTCTGCGTAAAAATCATTCAGATACTTTCCATTTACGGAGACACGATACCCGATGATCTGAAAATCTCCACGCCTTGTCAGCACCACATCATTCAGCGCGCTGACAGCTTTCCCGTCTGCTTCCCCCGTGTCCTCTCCTTTACAATCAGCCACACCCGCCAGCATCATCCGTTCTTCAATATGATAATCATCCGCGACCAGCCGCCTCATGGCATCGGGGATATGATCCTGTTCAATCTCCGTAAGATATCCCAACGTGCCAAGATTGATGCCGATCAACGGGATACCCAAGTCCAGAATATCATTAGCCGCCCTGATCATGGTTCCGTCGCCGCCAAGCACAATGACGCACTCTGTGTCCGCCGCAATACGCCCGGACGTTCTTTCTTCTATCTTCTCCTCGACCACGACCTCCACGCCGGAATCGCATCGATAAAGCTCCTCCCGCACCGAAAATGCAATTTTCAGATCAACATCTTTAAGGTGGTTTGGCATTATATAAAATCTTTTCATATTAATCCCCCTGTCAGTTGATTGTGCGCAGCATTTACGATCTTCCCGATCATAGACAATCCTATTCCGTCTTCTTCCCCGGACTTTTCTATCTCCAGTAGGTATTCAATATTTCCCTCCGGTCCGCGGATCGGCGAATAATCAAGTCCCAACAGACGAAACCCTGTCTCCTTGGCATAACCAAATGCCGCTTTGATCACTTCCTCATGTATCTTCGGCTCCCTGACAACACCCTTTTTGCCAACCTGTTCCCTGCCCGCTTCAAACTGGGGTTTGATGAGGCATACCATCTTTGCCTTCTCCTTTAATAACGGATACGCTGCCGGCAGTATTTTAGACAGGGATATAAAAGAAACATCAACCGATGCAAAATTTATGGGTTCCGGCAGATCCTCCTGTTTTATGTATCGAAAATTAGTTTTTTCCATACAGATCACCCGTTCATCATTGCGCAGCTTCCATGCAAGCTGACCATGCCCAACATCAATGGAATATACCCTGGCTGCGCCGTTCTGCAGCATACAATCAGTAAATCCGCCCGTTGACGCTCCGATATCCATGCAGACCATCCCGTCAAATTGCAATCCGAATACCTGCACTGCCTTCTCCAGCTTCAGCCCGCCCCTGCTCACATACTTTAGGGGAGTACCATGAAGCTCAATCTTCACCTTATCTTCCTCAAAAGAAGCGCCTGCCTTGTCTTCACGCTGCCCGTTGACAAACACATTGCCTGCCATAATCACNGCCTTNGCCTTTTCTCTTGACTCTGCANGNCCCTGNTNACACAGCAGNACATCCAAACGTTCCNTCATATGNTTTCAAATATCCTCNCCANAATNTGCTCCGCATCAATTCCGACTTCTGCTTTTAACAATTCCACATTGCCATGCTCCACATATTCATCCGGAATCGCAATCGATAAAAGCTTTGACGGCATTTCCTGCCCTTTTATGCTTTCCTCATTCCTGATTCCCCTGACTTTTTCTCCAAAACCTCCGCTTGCAACATTTTCCTCCATTGTAACAACCAGCTTATGGGCGGCAGATACCGTCCTGACCATTTCCTTATCCACCGGCTTCACAAATCTCGCATTGACCAAGGAACATCTATGTCCCTTTTCTTTGAGTCTTTCCCTGACCTCAACCGCCACCCTGACCATGCTCCCGACAGCAATCAGACAGATCTCATCTTCCTGAAAGATCACCTCGCTCCTGCCATAAACAATAGGACTGCGATATTCCTGCAACCCCGCATAGGCTTCCCCACGCGGATATCTGACCGCTGCCGGTCTCCCTAATCCGACAGCGAACTTCAGCATATCGGAGAGCTCCCATTTATTTTTCGGCGCCATGATATGCATATTGGGAATGGAAGAAAGATAAGAAAGATCAAAGATCCCCTGATGAGTCTCACCGTCACTGCCTACCAGTCCGGCTCTGTCAATCGCAAATGTTACCGGCATATTCTGAATACAGACATCATGCAGGATCTGGTCATATGCCCTCTGCAGAAAAGAGGAATAGACCGCCACGATCGGCTTCATACCGCCCGCCGCCAGTCCTGCAGCAAAGGTAACGGCATGCTCCTCAGCAATCCCCACGTCAAAGAAACGCTCAGGAAATATATTATGAAACCGTTTCAATCCCGTTCCATCCGGCATCGCCGCTGTAATCGCCACGATCTTTTCATCCTGCTGTCCCAGCTTGCACATCACCGTTGAAAATACGTCCGTATAGTTTGCCCTCTCCCTGATCTTCTTCGGCAGACCGGTCTCTATTACAAAAGGCTCTGCCCCATGAAATCTGGCAGGATGCCTCTCCGCCGGCGGATAACCTTTTCCCTTTTGCGTCATGGCATGGATAATCACCGCATTTTTACATCTCTTCGCATCTTTGATCGCGCGCATCAGCGCATTGACATCATGTCCATCTACCGGTCCAAGATATGTCAGTCCCATATCTTCAAAAAACATTCCCGGGATGACCAGATGCTTGGCGCTGCTCTTAACACGCCGGATCGTCTCCACAACTCCCTCGCCTCTTTTGGATTTCATCAACGTATTATAAACGCCCTCTTTCAGACCAAGATACGGTTCCGCCGTCCTGATGCCGTTCNGATATTGGGANATACCTCCTACATTCTCNGAAATNGACATATTATTNTCATTCAGTATGATGATAAAATTCGTTTCCAGCTTGGAGGCATTGTTCATCGCCTCATAAGCCATGCCCCCTGTTAGGGAACCATCCCCGATTACGGAAACAACGGTATAATTTTCCCCTTTGAGATCCCTTGCCATGACCATGCCAAGACCTGCGGAAATAGATGTAGAACTGTGTCCTGTGTCAAAACAGTCACATTCACTTTCCTTGCGTTTCGGAAAGCCGCTCATTCCGCCAAACTTCCGAAGCATATCAAAACCTTCTTTACGTCCGGTAAGGATCTTATGGGTATAGGACTGATGTCCGACGTCCCAGATGATCTTATCCTCCGGAAGATTTAAGCTTAAATGCAGTGCCATTGTCAGCTCCACCGCACCAAGATNGGAGCNGANATGTCCGCCATTCTCACTGATCTTCTCTATTAAAAAAGCCCGGATCTCCTCTGCAAGCCGTCCATAATCCTTACGATTGATCAGCTTGATATCATTTTCCTGTCTGATACACTCCAGAAGGGATTCCCCTGTCTCCCTTTCTTTCTTATCAAATGTCATGATTGTCTCCTTATTCCCCTCGCATCCCGTACATCCGGCACATTGATTCTGCCTGCATTAACGCTTTTCTATCATCAGATACCGCCTACATCTTCCTCTCCATCAGCCGCTTCATCAACTCCGTAAGAAATTCCAGAGAACCCGTTACTGACAGGGTATCCAGAAGACTGACTGCCTCCTTAGACATACGCCTCTGATCTTCCTTCGCGCCCGCCAGTCCCTTGTAGGACACATACGTCATCTTATGGTTCCTTTCGTCGCTTCCGACAGGCTTCCCCAATTCTTCCGTCGTGCTTGTGATATCCAGGATATCATCCTGTATCTGAAATGCCACGCCAAGATTATAACCAGCCTTCTCTAAAGTTGCTATATCTTCCTCCGGCGCGCCCGCCAGTATGGCGCCGATCATCAAAGACGCCTGTATCAGCGCCGCAGTCTTACATCTGTCAACAAACAGGATCTGCTCCAGATCGGGCGTTTCTCCCTTTTTCTCCGCCTCCACATCCTTCGTCTGACCGCCGATCATGCCATAAATACCCGCTTTATGATAAAGGGTATACATGGCATGACACATTCTTTTTTGCAGCGCCGGATCTATCTCTTCCAGCATCGCTTCTGATAAGATCTCCATGGAATAATTCAGCAGCGCATCTCCTGCCAGTACTGCCATAGCCTGTCCATATTTCACATGGGTTGTAGGCAGTCCGCGCCGGAGTTCGTCATTATCCATCTCCGGCAGATCGTCATGCACCAGCGAATACGTATGGATCATCTCAACCGCTGTCATAAACGGCTGCAGAAGCTTATCAGCGCCGTCATATGCCTGAAAAATCTCCCGCATCATCATCGGTCTGAGACGTTTTCCTCCTGCCTGCAGGCTGTAATTCATAGCCTCCAGCACCGTCTTCTGATATCCTTCCTCTTTGGGAAGATACGAGCGGAGCACTTCTTCTATGTCCGCAGTCCTCTTCTCAAGTTCCTTATCAAAATTCATCTGCTTCTCCATTCTGATTCATGACCATTACTTTCTTTTCTACCTTATCAATCTGGTCATTACACTGTTTTAGCAGCTTCATTCCCTGCTCATAAAGAGAAAAAGATTCCTCAAGCCCAATCTCCTTATCTTCCAGCTTTTCGATCATTTCATCTAACTGTTTAAAATTCTCCTCCAATGAGGAAACCTTTTCTTTTTTACCCATAATAATAACTATGCCTTTCCGTAACCTGCAGCTCCCCACCGCAGGCACTCTATTGCAAACTGATTAAATCCACCAAAAATACTTCTCACACGATTTCTGTTGCTGATACGGCTTCCACCCTGGTATCAATCTTTCCGTTCGTTACACTGATCTGCAGACAGTCTCCCTTTTTGACCTGATGAATATCCGTCACTGCTTTTCCGTCCGCATCCGCCACATATCCGTATCCGTGTCCCAGCTTTTCCAACGGAGATAAGCCCTTAAACCGTTCAAGATAAATCTGCAGCCGGTGTCTTCTCTCCAGAATCCTCTGTTCTATTAATCCGGAAAGCCTTTCTTCTATTGCAAGAAGCCGCGTTCTTTTTTCATTTAGCTGCTTCTCAGGAGAAAGCGCCTGCAGCCGAAGCGCCATTTTCTCAAGCAAAGCGCGCTTCTCCTCAAAATGGCTGTTCCACAAATAGGTCAGCCGCTTCTGATATCCGAAAAGCGTCTCCTCCAACGCGGATATCTGAATTACTGCCAGTTCTGCGGCAGCCGAAGGCGTCGGCGCTCTCATGTCAGCGACAAAATCCGCAATGGTAAAATCCGTTTCATGCCCTACTGCCGAAATGACCGGAGTCATACAGTCAAAAATCGCCTGTGCAACAATCACCTCATTAAATGCCCACAGNTNTTCCATGGATCCNCCGCCCCGTCNCACGNTGATGACNTCNACGCCATAGTCGTCCAGAGCCGCAATTCCCTCCGNAATACTNTCCGCCNCATGTTCTCCCTNCACCAGCGCCGGATACAATATGATCTCCAGATAAGGATTCCTTCGCTTGGAGATATTGATGATATCCTGCACTGCCGCTCCTGTAGGCGCCGTAACAATACCAAGACGGCGGATATATGCCGGAACCGGTCTTTTATATTCCGGCGCAAACATCCCCATTTCTTCCATCTTTTGTTTTAACTTTTCAAATTGTTCATGAAGGCTGCCCAGACCCTCCTGCCTGATCTGTGATGCGTATAGCTGATATTTTCCGTCTCTTTCATAGACCTCGACCTTACCTGTGACAACAACCTGCTGCCCTTCCTGCATCNTAAATGTCAGCCCTTTCCGGCTGCCGGCAAACATCACNCAGGCAATNGCTGATTTTTCATCNTTCAGCGTAAAATAAATATGNCCCGACGAATGNTATTTGAGATTGCTGACTTCCCCTCGGACATAAACAAGCCCAAGCATGATATCCTGGGCAAACATATTCTTAATATAGGAATTGACCTGACCTACGGAATATATATTCACATGACACGCCTTTCACACCAGTTTTGCAAGGACGCCATTCACAAAACCGGAAGCATCCTCAGGACCATATTTTTTGGCCAGCTCGACAGCCTCATTAATCGCCACCGAATCCGGCACCTCCTCGTCATAGAGGATCTCATACAGCGCAAGGCGCAGTATTGCCAGCTCAACCTTGCCGACACGCTTGAGAGACCAGCCGGTAAGCGCGTTCTCCAGCTTCTCATCCAACACGTCAAGACAAGTAAGAATCTTTGACAGCTTACCCCGTATCTCTTCCTTCTGCCCGTCTTCTATGACTGGTTCTTCCTCTGCAAAATACAGTGTAGCCTGTGCTTCCATCTCATCCCTGTCATGAAACTCCGCCTGAAACAAAAGTTTAAATATCTGCTCTCTTACTTTTCTCCTGCTCATACTCATCTTATTATCCATACTCTTATTTATGATTTCTTTTCACTTTTTTCACGATGCATGGAAACGCTGGAAATCCTGATATTCACGTCTGCTACAGTAAGCCCCGTCATCGTTTCGATCGCCGTCTTCACTTTATCCTGCACCATCCGGCACGTCTTTGGGATATTAAAGCCGTACTCTAAGACAATGGCAAGATCTATCGTCACCACATTGTCTATGATATCCACCTTTACACCCTTTGTCAGCTTCTTCATACCGACCTTGCTCATCAGTTCATTGGTAATATTGCCGACAAGCGCAGAAACCCCGTCGATCTCTGTCGCGGCCAGGGAAGCGATCATGGCAACAACATCATCCGCAATCTGTACCGTGCCAATATCTCTGACATCCTGGGAAATAGTAATATTATTCGCATCCATAGTAGTAACCTCCTAATATATTCGCCTTATATATATGTTAGATTATACCAAAGCTGATTTCATTTGGCTAGTCTATTGATCTTAATTTGAAATCTATAGCCATATACTGATTGTATAAAGCTGATCATCAACCGCATATATCACCGACTGAGTCTGCTCTAACAGGAATAAAAAGATCTTCTGGTTTGTAATCAGTTCTTCCTGCATCTTGGCAAATACAACGGGATCGGCACATTTTAATGTCACTGCCACCCTGCCCTCTGCATATGCATTGTCAAAAACCCTTCTGACAGCATCCTCATTATAATCAGTAAAATACAGATTCTCCCTGATATAATAGTTGGCTTCCGTTGCAATGCACTGCGGCATGGGTACTACACTGTCGATAATATGCGTTTTCAGAAGCTGCTCAGTCGTAATATTCAAAAATTCATAACTGATCAATGCGGAAGAGCTCTGCAGCAGCTGTCCGTCCATACGATAACTTGCGTCTCCCCAGGTCGGATCCATATAATAATATGCCCCGTCGATCTGTACCAGATTCCACGCATGACCCTCGCCGCTGTCCACCTTACCTACAACCATTGTACACGGAACATCCAGACGTTCCAACAGATATTGTGCCGCCTTCGCATAGCCCTGACATACCGACTCGCCGTTTATGAACACGGAAAGGATATTCTGGTTATCAGGGGAACCCAGCACATACTCTGTATGTTCAATGATATATNCATAGATATACTTTACCTTTTCATAATCAGACGCTCTCATAGAGATCCCCGCCAAACACCGGCCGACATATTGATCAATAGAGATCTGCAGCAGCCTCGTTTCCTCCAGCGTGTGGGTATATTTGCCGGAAAAAGTCAGATATAAGATATCGCTTCCCTTGGAATATCTCATATAAGAATATCCATCGATCCAATAGATTTCGGGATGATCCGCATGTACATAGAGAAACACCTTCTGCAGGATATCGGAGTCGTTAGTGGAGACTTTGATATTTTCCGCATGATGCTCTATGATCGTAAGAAGCTCAACATAAAGCGGACGNAGGGACTCCTCCAGCATATCGTAAGCATATCTTCCTTCCTGCGATGCCATCCGCTCGCGGATCTTTTCCTCTGTCAGNCCGATCGCCGCTCTGGCTGANTNCTTCTCATCATTCATGNCATCAGTTACAACTTCTTCCCCTGATGCCTCGATCACCGGAGCCGCATAACCTGTCTCAGGTCCTGCTGCCAGCCCGCCGCCTGTTCCCTGCGCACTTCCCTGCGCCGCGGTATTATTGTTTAACAGATTTGTGTTGGGTCCGGATATCTGGCAGCCTGAAAACACGACCGCAATTAACAGCAATATAACATAATGCTTTATCGTCGAACCTTTTTTTCTCATTCTAATCCTCCATGTCACAGCTTTACTGCGAGCAGATTGACAAAATAAGATATCAATCTTATTTTTCAATCTAATCCCCATGTCAGAGCAGCTTGCTGCGATGACACGCGATATTACAGTCTTACCGTAAGCGATAGACCTTCTTACACAATGCCACTGATGATATTCTATCCATTAATTGACGGCAAATTCACAAAGTTTCAATCCCGGATTACGTTCCAGCGTCATACCGACGCTCCATGCATTGATAAACAGCAAAAGCGGATTGCCCTTCATATCCTGCACACGCTTCATATCGGAAGTGCCGCTGAGTTTTGCCGCATCCACCTCATCCTTATTCTCGATCCAGCGGATATGTTCATAAGGAAGCGCATCCATCTTGATCTCTACATTATATTCATTTTCCAGGCGGTATTTTAACACTTCAAACTGCAGTACGCCGACAACGCCGACGATGATCTCCTCCATGCCGGTGGACATTTCATGGAAAATCTGGATGGCGCCCTCCTGTGCGATCTGCGTAATCCCCTTTACAAACTGCTTCCGCTTCATCGTATCCACCTGCCGCACCCTTGCGAAATGCTCCGGTGCAAATGTGGGAATCCCTTCATAAACAATGGAATCCTTCGTTGCGCATACCGTATCTCCGATCGAGAAGATCCCCGGATCAAATACGCCGATAATATCTCCGGCATAAGCCTCCTCTAAGATCTTTCTTTCACTTGCCATCAGCTGCTGCGGCTGCAGGAGCCGGAGATTGCGTCCGCCCTGCACATGCCTGACCTCCTCCGAAGCATCAAATCTTCCGGAACAGATCCTCATAAACGCTATCCTGTCACGATGGGCTTTGTTCATATTGGCCTGAATCTTAAATACAAATGCCGAAAAATCATTTTTAACCGGATCGATTAAGCCCTGCTCCGCCTTTCTTGGCAGCGGCGTTGTCGTCATTTCCAGAAAATATTTCAGAAATATCTCCACGCCGAAGTTCGTAAGCGCAGAACCAAAGAATACCGGCGTCAACTTTCCCTGATGCACTAAAGAAAGATCATATTCCACGCTGGCGGCGTCCATCAGCTCCATTTCCTCAGCTAACTTGTCCTTTGCCTCCTGGCCAATCGCCTCCAGTATCTTGTCCTGATCTGTGATCGGTATGACTGAGGCCTCTCCCTCTTTGGTTCCCTTTTCCGTGTCGGAGTATGTGATGACGCATGCCTTCTGCCGGTCATAGATCCCTTTAAATCCTTTCCCAGAACCGATCGGCCAGTTGATCGGACAGGTATCGATCCCCAGCTCTTTTTCGATCTCATCCAGCAGATCAAGCGTCTCATTGGCATCCCTGTCCATCTTATTGATAAATGTAAAAATAGGGATCCCCCGCATGCCACAGACTTTAAAAAGCTTTCTGGTCTGCGCCTCTACGCCTTTCGAAGCGTCGATGACCATTACCGCCGAATCCGCCGCCATCAGCGTACGGTAGGTATCCTCCGAAAAATCCTGGTGTCCCGGTGTATCCAGAATATTGATGCAGTATCCGTCATACTCGAACTGCAGCACCGAAGAGGTTACCGAAATACCCCTTTCCTTTTCTATCTCCATCCAGTCTGACACGGCATGTCTTGCCGTCGCCTTGCCCTTTACGCTTCCCGCAAGGTTGATCGCACCGCCGTATAACAGTAATTTTTCTGTCAATGTCGTCTTTCCGGCATCCGGATGGGATATGATCGCAAAGGTCCTTCGTCTATTGATTTCTTTTATCAGATCGCTCACTGTCAGCCTCCTACAGCATGGATACCCCGCTGATCCCAGCGGGAATCCCAAGATATTTTAAAATAGTCGCCCCGATATCGGCAAATGTCTCCCGTGTTCCATAATTGACCGGAGCAATCTTCCTTCCATACATCAAAAAGGGCGTATATTCTCTGGAATGGTCTGTCGAAACGGTATATGCAGGGTCGCAGCCATGATCCGCCGTGATCATCAGTACANCCTCATCTCGCAGTTTTTCAAGGATCTTCGGGAGTTGTTCATCAAAATATGTCAACGCCTNTGCATANCCANCCNCATCATTTCTATGTCCATACAGCATGTCATAATCCACAAGATTGACAAAACACAATCCTTCAAACTCTTCATCCATATATTCTAAAGTTTTTTCAATACCGTCAGCATTGCCGGTCGTATAGACAAAACGGCTGATGCCCTTACCTGCAAAAATATCTTTGATCTTTCCTACAGAAAGGACTTCCATTCCNGCTGCCGTGATCTGNTCTAACATCGTGATCCCCGGCGGCTCCAATGAAAAATCATGACGTCTGGAAGTTCTCGTATATTCCCCGTCAGCGCCGATAAACGGTCTGGCAATGACCCTGCCCACACCATGTCTTCCGGTCAGCATCTCCCTNGCCATACGGCAGTATTCATAAAGCGTCTCNACNGGAACCACGTCTTCATGTGCCGCAATCTGAAATACACTGTCNGCGGANGTATAGACGATCAGATCCCCTGTACGCACATGTTCATCACCGTATTTTTTTATAACCTCAGTACCNGAATAAGGAAGATTGCACAGAACTCCCCGCCCCGTTTTATGGCTAAATTCCTTTATTATGTCCTCCGGAAAACCAATCGGATAGGTAGGCAGCGGCTGCTTTGAGATCAATCCGGCGATCTCCCAATGTCCGATAGTAGTATCTTTCCCTTTGGAAGCCTCCCTCATACGTGCAACAGATGCTGTCGGCCTGTCAGTCCCTTCTGCCCAGTCAATGCCGTCAATGTTAAATAAACCCAGCTTCTTCATATTCGGCATATGAAAATAAGGACTTTTTGCGGCGGATCCCAGTGTATTGGTTCCATTATCTCCGTAATCCGCAGCATCCGGCATTTCGCCGATTCCCACACTGTCTAAAACAATCAAAAACGTCCGTTTCATCTTTTCCCCCATATTTCATTAATCTGCAGTATCTCTGGCAAGCTTCGCTCTATGCTCACGCACGAACAAAAATCAGCCTGCGATTAATTTCGCATCTGATTTTTGTTCATGTGTATGAGCGCTGCTCATTGCTGTCGCAGACAGTATACCACATTTTTTTATTTAATTCAATCTGCGGAAACCGGAGTAATAATGATATTCTCCTCAGCTACCGATGTCTTTCTTGCTACAATATCGATGATCTGCGCGCACTGTGCACTGGTCAATTCCGACATGCCGACTACCACATCTGCAGTTCCGTCTGTCACGCTGACAACTACCTCCGAAAATCCCTTTGCTTCCAGAAGAATCTCTGCAGAAGTTTCTTTCTCCGCAATATCCGTCAGGGCGATCATGCTGTTGGTGGCTTCCTGGATAGATGCTTCATCCGCGCTTGCGCTGTTGATGATCTCCAATAATGCGCTTCTGTTCTGCGACCTCGTCTGCTCTTTTAAAAGCCTAGCAGATGCCAGACTGGTAATGCTGGTAGTAGAGGTAAATACAGCCTCTCCCGGCGCGCTGTCTATGGTCAGCGTATTCGTCCCTTCTGCTTCCCCCTGTACCGGAATCAGTCCGTCTCCCGTCTGCGCTGCATCTGCAGCCATGTCTTCTTTTAGATAATCTTCCGTGATTACCACAATTTCCTCGTCCATACTGTCAATGTCAATCAATCCGGTCGTCTCAAGATCTTCCTCGGAAATGTCCAGTAAAGCAGTAACATCCTCTCCCGTTTCCCCGTCCATGATCTGCGATGTGCCGGCCGTCATGGTTTCTTCATCCACTTTGCTTCCGGTAAAATTAAGATATCCGGCAACGGCGATCATAATGGCTAGTGCTGTGATCATAACATGATTTTTTTTAAATACCTTTTTCAATGCTTTCTCCCCGCTTCCTATTCTGATTTCATTCTTACTACTCTAATCTTATGTACGGGAACATCAAATAATGACTGTATGACATCAGTTATCTCAATTATTCTTCCCGGATCGTCCCCACCCTCTGCAACCACCACCACACCTTCCACTCTGGGAGTGATGATCTTTTGGCAGTATGGACTTTCCTGCCCGGTCTCATCCGTATAAAATACTGTATTTTCCACTGTCTTTAAGGAATCCTGCCCTTCCGAAATATCATAATCCTTTAAGACAATCTTTTCATCTGANGCCGCAAGNGTGANCATTACCTTNACATTTCCCACNCCTTCCATNCTTTGCAGCAGTTCTTCCAGCCTCTNCTCCATCTCCTGCTCATAGGAANCGGCGNATCCGTCTCCACCGTCCACGGGCGCGTCTTCTGCATCCATCGGCGGCGCCTGTACCTTTTCCGCTGCATCCTCCCGCGGTCCCACGGGTATAGCGATCACCATCAAAAGGATTCCCAGCAGCGCCAGAATCAAAAGATTATCTTTTGTTGCATGCTTTTTAATGAACCTCTGCACTTTTTCCTTCAATCTGTCTCCCCCTCTCCTGTTTCCAAAAAATCTTCAACAAGCAGTGAACATATCCTGTCTTCCCACGCACGGATCTCCTCCTCCAGCGCTTCCTCCTCCAGCCGGATCTCCTGAGCATAATCCCCCGCCGCATTTTCTCTAAACATACTGATAATCGGAAGAAACAGGATCATGATACAGATCAGATCCATCAGAAAACGCATATATTTTCCATACTCCGCTGACGGAACCAGCTGGATNAGCATCTCGGCAACGATCATAAAAATGCTGGCTTCTTTCATAATATTCACGTAGGAATCCATCTGCGATATCCTCCTTTATTTCATACAGCTTACATTTGGTAATTGCGAAACTCTAATCGGGTTCTTTCGCATTTGTGCATCATTGACAATTCAACGCAGACACGCTTTCGATTCAAAAAGTCTGCTTTTGAATTTGTCAATGCTGCACAATAAATTTTCTACTATTGAGAGTTTTGCAATTGCTTATATGATTTACATAAAGTTAATTGAGTCTGCAGGAAGCCACGATCGCTATGACCATAAAATTCAACAAGACGGCGGATACCAGAAGTCGAAGCATCTGCATGCAGCAGCTGCCGGCTCTCTCCAGCAGCGTGACCGGTCCGGTGTCCGTAACCAGTCCAATCAGTGCGCTTCCCAGATGTACGATCAGGACGACCGTCAAAACTCTGATCATAGGCAGTATGCAGACAAGCACGATCAGGGAAAGCATCACAACCCCGATACTGTTTTTGATCAGCAGCAGAGAACCGCTGACCATCTGCATCGTCGTATCCGTAATATTGCCAAGTCCGGGCAGCGCAGCAAGAATCTTCTGTGCCGTCCCATAACTGACACCGTCCAGCNCCGGNGCNAACNGCCCCTGCATCATACTGAATCCTCCAACCAACNCCNTACTGNTCCTCNGAATCCATTTAAATAACCTGTTATGAAGCTTCAACAGATACTTCATGGATTCATTGCCGGTGATGCCGCTCATTACGGACAGAATCATCGCGGCGCTGACCATCGGAAATAAAACAAGCTGAAACAAAACCTCCAACAGATAGATAACCACCATCTCTATCTCATACAATCCTGTCGCCGTACCTGCGCCGACCGCTACTCCGGCAGTTATAAAATATGCCGGCAGCATCATATGCAGCAATTCAATCAGCCTGCTTATGCTTTCTCCGACGATCCTGACAATATCATAAAACGCGGTCATCAGATATCCTCCAAGCAGCGCCTGTATCAGATAAGTTCCCATACTCATGATCTGCTTATTTTCATATAAGCCGGATATATTTCTGCATACGGCGGTCAGAAGACCGCATAAAAGGATCACGCAGAACAACTCCTTACGCGCCGTCCATTCGGCAAGAACACATTCGATCCCCATATCCAAAAGCCTTATAGGATCCAATGGCAGCTCGCCGTATAGCAGCTGCTCCAACATTTCCTCAATCCTCAGTCCCTGTTCCGGCAGGATGCTTTCCAGCCAGTCATCAACCGCCGAAAAATCATACTCCCCAAGGATGCTCTCCACCAGTCCTGTCCCGGAGGCATATCCCATCTCCATATGTATCCCCTCTCCAATAAACCGATAATAGGTAATTACGAAACTCTGATCAGGTTATTTTCCATTTGCGCATAACGAAAACCAAATCATACCTTCTTCTTACTTTATAATGAGAATCCATTGATAATATCAACCAACGCCGCAAGGATCGGGATGCCAAGCATCAGGATGGACACCTTTCCAAAAACCCTGATACTGTCCGATAATGCCAAAAATCCGTTTTCCCTGCATAGAGACGCGCCAAATTCCGTAACCAGCGTAATCCCCACCGCTTTCAAAAGCAGGAGCAGATACGGTCTGGCAAAAGACAGATTCTCCATCAGCCTGTCCAGATATTCCAGAATCACAAACAAACGCGAGATCAGACACGCAATGGTAAAGATGCCTGCGCCAAGAGAAAGTGCGCTTCCTATCACCGGCTCTTTGGATCTGATCAACATGGAGGCAATTACTGCAACGATTCCAAGCAAAGCAACTTGTACAATATCCATAAATATGATCCTCTGTCATCTATAATTCAAATAAACCCTGCACCAAGGTAAATACTTCCACTATGTACGGAATGATCCAGATCAGCACCATCACAATTCCGGCAAGGCTCAACAAAAACGCCTGATCATCCCTTCCACTGTGCTTGAGTATCTGATTCAGGAGTGTGATCAGAATACCTACAGCCGCAATTTTTAAGATCAATCCTTCATTCATATCAGTATGATCACCCCCAATATCCCGATTGTGATTCCCATGCAGCAATATACCTTTCCCTTCTGCCGGTACTCATTTTCAAGATATTTTTTCTTTCCTTCCATTTCTTCCGATACCCGTTCAAAGAGCTCCTCCCGATACCGGAGATCCATTGCCTTTGCCAGATTTGTCAACTCCATCATATACTGTNTGTCTTCTTNTTNCANACAGGTTTCTGCTGCCATACNCNTNNNTGCCTCCTGCCACNTATCTTCAANNCTTTTCCTCCCACATTCCATTCCCTGGTATATCCCGTGAAAAATATTCTGATATGGTTCTCTGCTTTTTTCCGATATTTTTAAGAATATCTCTCCAAGGGAGGACCTTTGGAAACTTACTTCGCTCTTAAAAACCGCAATCAGCCGGGAAAGGTAATTTAATTCCCCCCGCCGTTCGACCAGCTCCTTTGCCTGTATCCAGCCATATAAGGAGGAGGTAAGGATCAGCAGAACGGCTCCCATCACCTTGAACATCATCATACGCGCATCACCTGACTTCCGTATGCGTCCAGAACCATTTCGATCGTGCCTGCGCCATGGGATCTGCTCATGATTACATATCTTTTAAACGCATGTTCTTCTAATAAGCCCTCCAGCCCCTTCTTTTTCCCGATATCCTCCAGACCCTCCCCATGGATGGAAGCCAGAATATGGCAGCCGCATTTTAATAGCTGACGGATGGCTCCCGCATCCTCTTCCCCGCCGATCTCATCTACCGCAACCAGATACGGATTCATGGATCGCAGCAGCAGCATCATTCCCTGTGATTTGGGACAGGCATCCATAAGATCCGTCCTCGCCCCGAGATCATTTTGCGGCATACCGAGATAGCTTCCGCCGATCTCGGAACGTTCATCGATCACGCTGACATTTCTTCCCTTTGCAAACCGGCTGCCATCAGATACCTGCCGGATGATATCCCGCAGCAGGGTCGTCTTGCCGCAGCCGGGCGGCGATATCAAAAGACAGTTTTGAAACTCCCCGTCCTCATAAAGATACGAAAGGATCCTGTCTGCAGCTCCCTTTACTTCATGGGCAATCCTAAGGTTCATGGAGGTAATATTTTTGATGGAACGGATATGTCCGTTTTCCACGACGGCCTGTCCGGAAATACCGATCCTATGTCCGCCCTGTATCGTCAGAAACCCTTTGGCAATCTCCTCCTCATACGCATACAGGGAGTAATGGCAAAGATGCATCAATATGGATTCCAGATCTTTTTCATCGATCCGGTANGNCNTNCTGNTATNCCTTGTCATTTCTCCCTGTNATNTTATCNNGTATTCCCGGTTGCCGGCCATCAGAAGGACAGGTCTGCCCGCCCTCAGGTGTATTTCCTGCAGCTCCTTCACCTGAGCCAGTCCGACCGCAAGTCCTTGAAAGCAGTCCGGGAATATCTCTTTGATCATGCTATTGTCCATCATATACGACACCTCCATATTTCAATATATGAGGTGTTGTCCTAATTATTCCTCCCTGATCATTTCTTTTTGCAGCCGCTTCATAATCTTTTTTTCCAGACGGGAAATATAAGATTGGGAGATGCCTAACAATTCCGCAACCTCCTTCTGTGTCATCTCCTGACCGTCCGAACGGTTGATTCCAAACCGCAGCATGATGATCGTCCGCTCCCGCTCCTTCAGCCTGCTGATAGCGCGCGTCAGCAGTGTTCTTTCCACTTCTGATTCAATGTCCCGATAGATAATATCCTCCTCTGTTCCCAGAACATCGGATAACAGCAGTTCATTGCCATCCCAATCCACATTTAAAGGCTCGTCAATAGAGACCTCCAGCTTTGTCTTATTATTCCTGCGGAGATACATAAGAATCTCATTTTCGATACACCGGGAAGCATAGGTTGCCAGCTTGATATTTTTTTCGGAGCGGAAGGTATTGATCGATTTGATCAATCCTATCGTTCCGATGGACACAAGATCCTCAACCCCAATCCCGNTATNGTCAAATTNTTTGGCAATATAAANTACCAGTCGAAGATTANGCTCGATCAATATNGGTTNNGCTTCCTNCGCCTTTCCATTTTCCAGTTTCCAGATCATTTCATTTTCTTCCGTGGTATTTAACGGCGGCGGAAGGACATCGCTCCCCCCTATGTAAAACAATTCGTTTTCCGTATCCTCCGGCAAAAGTCTATCCTTACACAAAAACCAGTAAATCTTTGCCGNCCAGTTGNAATCTAANATAGTCCATTCNTTTCTTTCAGATAATCTAAATGAAGCAGCATCTGGTANTTCCCATGCGCGGATANTCTTCCATGATAGACTGCCAGAAGCATCTCCTGANAATGATAAGCTCCTCCGCTGTCCATGATCTTCACCTGATGCACCTTGACTGCCGGGAGCAGCCCGGCATCTGTCCCGACAGCATGGTACGGGATCATATAGACACCTTCCTTTTCTTCCAAGATATTCCACAAGATACTGCTTTCTTCCGCTATACAGACGGCTTTCCCGCTGACCGGCTCCCGAAGGTCATTGCCCGTGTCCAATAAAGCCACGAGCTCATGCTTCTTCCCCCGGTAGAGGAAACTGACATGATACAAGGTTCTTCCCCTCTGCCTAAAAAGCCATATCCCCAAAACCGCTGTCATCAGGACNGCAATGACAAGCCGGGNTCCGCTTNTTCCCGTGAGCTTCTCCAGCCTGTATGATACCTGAAAACAACCGGTCAGATACATAACCACGATCAGCATGACAAGCATGACTCCTCCCACCATCCTCTTATAAAGCCTGCCATATAAAAAAACAGNACATTAANGTTCCGNNCAGNCANTCNGTNATNACNCAGCCCCATCTGCGTANGCCGGCNGGCAGNANCAGGCATGCNATCCCCGCCGCNCTCCACAGCNNNCNGCAAAGCANCAGCCGNNTCCAAGANGCCTTTCGATGCATCAGCATCCCCACAAGCAGCATCAGCAGGACATATACCAGCAGATATTCTGCAAACAACCGGTCTAAATATATGGTGTAATGTAAAGAAGCATCCTGTTCCATATCTCCATCCTTATGTCCTATTATAAAAAAAGACAAATATAAAATTTGTCAAAATAATGTTTGTCTCATACAATTTATTTATACATCTTTCGAGCATTTTCAGCAGGGAAGCATATGAAATATCAGCAAAAATGGCCGAGATGGAAAACATTAGAGATAATGCAAAATAAAAAAGACATAACATGTCATTATCTGACAATATCATGTCTTATTATCCTAACGATTGAAGAATCCCGGATTAAGAATCAGATCTCTTCATAAAGGAAGGAAGCTGATAATTCTTATCCTCGATCTTACTCTTAAACTTCCCGTTAAATGTCGGGATATTGGAGGTTCCCATATTGCCGGTCCTGAATGTCGGCCGTTCCGGAGTCTCCGGAATCTCCGGATTCTCCAAGCCAAGATCCTGGCTCATAACCGGAGCCGCTTCATAATTTGTTCTTGGCGCTGAAGGTACGGGTGCTGCCACCGTCCTCGCTGNCTTAGGAGCGCTCTGCGGATTATATGTATTATTGGGAGTTCTTGACGGACGATATTCATCCGCCCCCACGATCCTGCTCATCGGTGCGGAGGGCGGCTCTATACCGGTAGCAATGACTGTAACAACACAGGTATCCTTCATCGTCTCGTCGCTTCTGGTACCAAAGATAACATTTCCTCTGTCCCCCGTGATCTCCTGAATATAATCAGCAGCCACACCGGCATCATACAGTGTAATGTCACCGGTCACATTTAAGATAATATCTGTCGCGTCAGCAATCGTCGTCTCAAGCAGCGGACTCTCCACAGCGTTCTTAACTGCCTCGAGCGCCTTATCATCGCCTGTACCCGTACCGATACCCACATGCGCAACGCCTTTGTCCTTCATAACCGTCTGGATATCAGCAAAATCAAGATTAATCATGGATGCCTGATTGATCAGATCGGTAACACCCTGTACCGTCTGCTGCAATACTTCATCCGCCTTGCGGAATGCTTCAGGGATGGAAGTCCTCTTATCTACAATCTCAAAAAGCTTCTGGTTCGGAATCACCATCATGGTATCCACATGCTTTCTCAGCTCCTCAATGCCTTTGAGGGCATTTTCCATACGCTTTTTCTGTTCAAAATTAAATGGTTTCGTCACAACCGCAACCGTCAAAATCCCTAACTCTTCTTTGGCGATACGCGCAACGACAGCTGCCGCGCCCGTTCCGGTTCCGCCCCCCATACCTGCCGTGATAAATACCATATCGCTTCCTGAGAGCGCCGCCGCGATCTCATCTGCACTTTCTTCTGCCGCTTCTGCCCCGATCTCTGGTTTTGCTCCGGCTCCCAGTCCCTTCGTCAGCTTCTCACCGATCTGGATCTGCTTGTCCGCTTTACAAAGCTGCAAGGCCTGCCTGTCCGTATTGATTGCGATATAATCTACACCGATTATATTTTCACTGATCATCCGATTGACCGCATTATTACCGCCGCCGCCGACACCGACAACCAGTATCTTTGCAGCTGCGCTTGATTCACTGTTTTTTATTTCGAGCAAGACCTTGTCCTCCTAACAAACATAATCATAACATTATATGTTATAACATCATATATAGTATCATATAATTTTTTCAATCATTTAGCAACCATTTTTTAGAAAAAATGTATAATTTTCATTCCGTACTAATTAATTGTCATCATGATATCGCCATCCCCGGACTCGTAATTATCCATATGGACAATGCCGCTTTTGTTCTCAATCAACGGCAAAATAGCTGCCAGCCGCTGTATTTTTTCTTCCAGCAGATCCGTACTGCCCAGATCCACACGCACATCGCCAAAATAAAGCATCATTTCATAGTTTTCATTAAAATGGAGCTTGTCCGTAACAATATCATATTTGTTGAGCATCTGCGTCACATTTAAAATCGTCTGGAAAATCTCCTCGTTTTCCACCGGAAGCCGCTCATACATCACCATATGGTCAAAGGAAAGTCCCGTAACCAAAGGGATCCCCACTGTCTGTACACTGGCACACTCGACGATCACGCCGTCCTTGTCAAAATACATATAGTTGTCCAGATATTCCACATAACCCGCCAGCGTTTTCTCATAAACCATGATATGTATCGTATTGCGGTCTACCACATCCACATCCATCATCTCTATAAACGGGATATCCGTAATATGCTTATTCCTGTATTTTAGGGAAAGATACAGCGAATTATCCCCATATCTTCCCATTTCAACCATCCGTCTGATCTCTTCAGCAGTATAATGTTCATTGCCCTCCACATATACTTTGGTCACCTGAAAAGCATCTAACAGCAGCCAGAATCCGACACAAAGCAGCAATACCACCCCCAGGATGCTGCATACAATGATCTTATAATGAATGATGCGGTCATAATCCTTCACTCTGTTCATATTCTATCTTTGCCCCCATCGCGGACAGATCCCTGACAATATCCTCATATCCCCGCTCTACATACCGGCATCCGCTTACGTTTGTCACCCCGTCAGCCATCAGCCCCGCAAGGATCAGCGCTGCGCCGCCTCTCAGATCCCGCGCCTCGATATCAGCGCCGTGGAGTTTTGCAATCCCCCTGATCAGCAGCCGTCGCCCCTCATGCACTATAGCTGCCCCCATCTTCTCCAGCTGCTCCACATATCCAAAACGGTTGTCAAAAATCCTCTCCTCAATCATACTATTTCCCTCAGCACAGGTCAAGACAGCTGCCATCTGCGGCTGCAGATCCGTTGCGAAGCCCGGATATTCCTCTGTAGCAAGATAGGGAATCCCGCGATACTTTGCCAAGGATCTTATTTCCACGGCACTATCTTGACATTGCAGTTCTATCCCCATATTTCTAAGACTATCTATCAAAACGATCAATTCCTGAACCGGAACATCCTCAAGGTGCACATGACCTCCTGCGGCCGCCGCAGCAAGAAGATATGTCCCCGCTACGATCCGATCATTCGGAATATGATAATGCGTCTCATGTAAAGGTCCTCCGATGATCCTGAGCGTCCCTGTCCCAATCCCCTCGATCCCGGCTCCCGCTGCTGTCAAAAAGCGGCATAATGCCGTGATCTCCGGTTCCTTTGCCGCATTTTTCAATATAGTAACGCCCTTTGCGGATACTGCAGCAAGCAATGCATTTTCCGTCGCCCCCACACTGGAAACCGGAAATATGATCTCCCGTCCGGTCAGGCAGGATGCACCGGCTATAATCTGATCTTCCACTACAGAAATATCGGCGCCAAGCTCCCGCAGCGCCATCAGATGATAGTTGATCGGCCGCTCACCGATCACGCAGCCGCCGGGATATCCGATACGGGCTTTTCCAAACCGTCCCAGCATCGCCCCCAGCAGGATGATAGAAGACCGCATCCCCTCTATGTATTCCTTACGCAGATGGCATTGGCATACTCCGGACGCATCAATCTCCACCTGTCCCTTTGACGACCGTATACGGCATCCCATGCTTTCCAAAAGCTTTTTCATCAGATCCACGTCCCTGATATCCGGACAGTTGCTCAGCACTGTCGTACCGGGGATCAATACCGCAGCAGCCATGATCGGCAGCGCAGCATTCTTGGAACCCTGTATCCTGATATCGCCGTTAAGCTCCCTGCCTCCCTCGATTCGTATCACACTCAATGCATTACCCTCATATCCATTCTCGACAGGATACTCTTTTATCTGATAACCATTCACTATAAGAGCATCTAATCTATTGTATGAATAAGAGGTCAAAAAGTGACTGAAAGATTTACAGATTTGCATCCAAAGCAACATTCTGCACAATTCCAAATTCGATCAACGTAAATATCACGGCAGAACCGCCATAACTGATAAATGGAAGACTGATACCGGTATTGGGAATCAGATTGGTTACCACGGCTATATTCAAAATGACCTGTATCGAAATATGCGCCATNACCCNCACNACAAGCATCGAACCGTGAANNTCNTTTGCCCGCATGNCAATATNTATCAGCNGNTGGATTAATACGGCAAACAGTGCAATAACAAGCACCGCGCCTACCAGTCCCAGTTCCTCGCAGATAATGGCAAAGATCATGTCATTCTGCGCCTCCGGGATAAACCCCATCTTCTGGATGCTCCCCCCGATCCCCTTGCCGGTCAGTCCGCCGGAACCAATCGCATACAGCGCCTGCAGTGTCTGATATGCCGTATCATCCGAATAAAGCTCCGGATGAAGCCATGCCACAAGACGTTTCCCACGGAATTCCATATCGCCTGTATCCGCCATCTGACCGAAGTAGATCACAATTAAAGTAACCGCTATAACAAGCAGCGCAATGCCAGCAGCATATTTTTTATACTGCGGCGACGCAATGAATATGATCACAACACCGATTCCCATTACAATCAGTGCGCTGGACAGATTGTTGGAAAGCAAACGTACTATGAGTCCCATCAGCACTGCCGGTCCCACGATCCAGGCAAACCCTTTCCATGTCTGCATCATCTTGGGATATTCCGCCACCATCTTGGCGCTGAAGATAATGATCATCATCTTGACAATCTCTGCGGGCTGGATACTGAGTGCGTTGTTGCCGAACAGATAAAACCATCTTGTCGCGCCCTTCGCCGTATGTGCCCAAGGCGTCAGCAGCATAAGCATCGCGCCGACCCCAACCGCCAGCGGCAGCCACCACGGAACCGCCCGGTACAGCTTGTGCGGGATATAGGAAACGCCCACCATCGCGCCGAGTCCGATGATCGTTGACAAAAGCTGCCGTTTAAAATAATGCGCCGCATCCCCGTCAAATTCCCTGCCCGCTTCATATGCGCTGGTGGAATAGATCATCATCAGTCCGAACGCCAGCAGCCCGAATGTAATAAAGAAAAGGCTATAATCAAATTGTCGTCTTTTTTTTGGCATATCTGCTAACCTCCATATTGCAGCTTAGCTGCGACCCAAATCCAGATGAAAAATACCGCTTTCTAAAGCAGTTCCTTCACCAATTCCTTAAACAGCCTGCCCCGCTCCTCATAGTTTTTAAACATGCCCCAGCTGGCACATGCCGGTGAAAGAAGAACCGCTTCCCCCTCCCCGGCCTTTGACGCAGAAATCCTGACTGCCTCCTCTAAGGAATCTGTTAAAACAATATTATGAAACCCATGCGCTTTGGCACATTCCGCAATCTTTNCCTTTGTCTGTCCAAGAAGCACCAGCCATGTNACNTTGCCGTCAAAGCTGTCAATCCACTCATCATATGAGCTGTCCTTATCATAACCGCCGCCGATCAGCACCGTCTTACGGTTCATCGCCTGTATCCNCTTGATAGCANCGTCAGGATTAGTCCCTTTGGAANCANTATAATAATCCACGCCGCGGATCGTCGCCACANNCTCAATNCTNTGCNCCACTGCNGTAAACTCTTTTACGNTCTNNNCTACCGACTGNTCCGGCACGCCGTATGCCAGCGCCATGCCAATGGCAGCCATGACGTTCTCCACATTATGTAAACCAAGCAGCTTCATTTCATGAATATTCAACAGACGCCGGACATTTTTTCCGTCTGCATACATAATCTCCTCTCCCTGCAGATAGATACCCTCCTCCAACTGCCGTCCGGAAGAAAAGAACAGCACCTTAGCCGGACATCTCCCGGCAAATGCCCTGGTATATTCATTTTCATAGTTCAAAACGCAGATATCCGCAGGCGTCTGATTGCTGGCCACCGCCTCTTTGCACGCCACATAATTTTCCATGGTATGATGGCGGTTCAAGTGATCCGGAGTGATATTTAGGATTGCGGAAATACGCGGATGAAAATGATGTATTGTCTCCAGCTGGAAGCTGGAAATCTCCGCTACGGTAACCTCTTCATCTTTGATATCCAAGGCAGCTTCCGTATAGGGATTGCCGATATTTCCTACGATGTATGCCTTTCCGTAATAATCTTCCATGATCTTACCGGTAAGGGCGGTTGTCGTCGTCTTGCCATTCGTTCCCGTAATGGCGATTACATCCCCCTTCGCGTACCGGTATGCCAGTTCGATCTCTCCCCAGACCGGTATCCGTGCCTTATGAAACCGCTCCACAAAGGGTGTGTCTACAGGGATGCCCGGACTCATCACCAGAAGAGCGGCTGCCTGAAGCATCTCCTCCGGCAGCGTCCCCGTCACGATCTCTATCTCTTTTCCACCAAGCTGCTCCGTCACCCTGGCACGATCCAGCTTTTCATTTTCATCAAATAAAACCGGCTTTGCTCCGATGCCGAGCAGCAGCCTGACTGCCGAGATGCCGCTGATGCCGGCGCCCATTACAATCACTTTTTTCCCTGTCAGATCCATATGTTATTCCTCCGAGCTTTTCCATAACCTGCGGATTCATACTGCCGCAGACCCAAAAATCGTATATCAAATCAATTCGTATGTGAAAAATCTATGATATCTCATTTATACGCCCAGCAGCGCAATCAGACATAACACCGCTGTCACAATGGTAAATACGGCGACAACTTTTGTCTCCTTCCAGCCGCACTTTTCAAAATGATGGTGGATCGGCGCCATCTTAAAGATCCTCTTTCCATGAGAGAGCTTAAAATAGGTCACCTGTATGATGACGGATAAAACTTCGACAACATATACCAGACCCACAATCACCAGATACAGCGGCATCTGCAGCATATACGCCGTTGCGGCAACAAAGCCTCCCAAGGCAAGAGAACCTGTGTCGCCCATAAAAACGCTCGCCGGATGGAAGTTAAATAATAAAAATCCAAGCAATGCGCCGACTGCCGCGCAGGTAATCGGCTCGATACCACTGGAAGTTCCGATGGCAACCACCGTAAAAAAGGTTGCGACAAGCACCGTAACGCTGCTTGCCAGTCCGTCCAGACCATCCGTAAAATTGGTTCCGGTATCGGTCCCTATGATGACAAAAAACAGGAGCGGAATATTCCAGATACCGAAATCAATATATTTATCTCCCATAAACGGAATCTTCATCGAAAGATCCCACTGTAACACGACCGAGACATAATACGCAAAAATACCTGTCACAAGAATCTGCAGCGCCATCTTCTGCCATGCGCGAAGTCCCAGAGAACGTTTAAGCACTACCTTGATATAATCGTCCAGAAATCCGATCAGTCCAAATCCAAGCGTTAAAAATAAGATCGGAATGATATTGGGATAATCCTTAATATAAAACAATGAGGTCACTACAACTGCAGTAAGGATCATCAAACCTCCCATGGTCGGCGTTCCCGCCTTCTTCAGATGCGTCTCCGGACCATCATCACGGATCGTCTGCCCGATCTTCAGCCTTCTCAAAAACGGAATGACCACCGGGCCCATCAGCACACTGATCCCAAATGACAACAAAACCGGTATGATCATATCATAATTTATATTCATGAGAAACCTCTGCTCCTTTCAAAATAACTTGTGCCAGAAAATTGCAAACCTACAATGCCCGTTTTGCATTACATTTATCCGATCAATCACTTTCCACATGCGGCTCTATCTCCAGATAGGGCAGGATATTTTCAAAAAGCTGCCTGACCACCGGCGCGGCGATCTGTCCGCCATAATAAGTGCCCTGCGGATGATTGATGATCGCAATGGCAAGCACCTGCGGATCATCCGCCGGTGCAAATCCGATAAAAGACGCGATATAGACGCCGTTGCTTCTGGGGAGCGTCTGGCTGGTCGCGGTCTTTCCTCCGACCAGAAAGCCTTCTACATAACCGTTTCTGCCGCCCCCGTTGCTGACCACCTGTTCCAGCATATACCGCATGGTCTCGGAAGTTTCGCTGCTGACCACACCCTCCGTTACCGGATAATCAAAAATATGATTGATATTCCCCTGAGCATCCTGCGTACATACGCCAAAATGCGGCGTCACCCTTCTTCCTCCGTTGATAATCTCCGATACTGTCGTCGCAAGCTGTATCGGTGTGATCTGAAACGACTGCCCAAAGGAGATCGTCGCAAGCTCTACCGGACCGATATTTTCCTCCTTATGCATGATCGTCGCCGCTTCGCCCGGAAGGTCGATTCCTGTTTTGGACAATAGTCCGAACTGCTCAAAATAATCATAATACCGCTCCACCCCAAGCCGCAAGCCGACCCCGACGAATACCGGATTGCATGAGTTCATAAATCCCTGCAGGAAGGTTTCCGAACCATGTCCCTGCACCTTATGGCATCTGATCCTGCGGTCATCCACAATGATAAACCCCGGACAGTGAAATGCCTCCTCCAGCGTTACAATCCCTTCCTCTAAGGCAGCCGCTGCCGTAATAATTTTAAAAGTGGATCCCGGTTCATAGGTATCATTGATACAGCCGTTTCTCCACATCCGGTTGAGGGCATCCTGCCGTTCTTCGGAAGTCATTTCGTTGTCTGATACACTGATCTCCAGAAGCCTTCCGGTCTGATCCAGGTCAAAGGGATGATTCAGATCAAATTCCGGAACATTGGTCATCGCCAGGATCTCCCCTGTATCCGGCCGCATCACAATGATGGAAACGCTTTCCGCCTCTTTGGTCATCATCGCCTGCTCCGCCAGCTGCTGCGCATACATCTGGATATTGGCGTCAATGCTGATCACGAGATCATCTCCCGCAATCGGCTCCCGCCTGCGTTCGCCTTCCCGCGGAACCTCGATCCCTCTGGCATCCGTCACCGTCAGGATCTGCCCCGGCGTTCCCGCCAGATACTCTTCATATACGACCTCCAGTCCGATGATCCCCTGATTATCTCCGCCGGTAAATCCCAGCACCTTTGACGCCAGCTCCCCATAGGGATAATAGCGTTTATAATCCTCATCCACCTTGACGCCGGCATATCCGTAGCTTCTGATCCGGTCGCCCGTCTCTTTATCTACATTGCTCCGGATGCGCTCTATGGAAGTATATTTTTCCACTCTTCCGCGGACATATTCCTCCGATAACGACAATTCCCTGCACAGCATGGCGATAACCGCCTCCGGATCTTTGATCTGGCTGTGGATCACCGAGACGGTACAAACCGTGGTATTATCTGCAAGCACTACTCCATTGATATCAAGGATCCTGCCTCTGGCGGCCTTGATATCCCGTTCCCTCTCCTGTACATCGATCGCACGGCTTCCGTAATCATCCGCCGCAACGATCATCAGAAATCCCAGTCTGGCTGCCAGAACAACACAGGCGCACAATATAAAAATCCAGTAGATAAACAGCTTCTTTTGATGGAAAATGCGCACCCGTTCAAATACAATCTTATTATGCTCCGATTTTGACATCTCATAGCTCACATCAAACCCTATTGATATAAATCTATTATGCAAATCTTATACTTATTCTATTCTTATCCATCCGGCTGCACACGTTCTTCAAATCCTATGGATTCTCCCTCGCCATTCTGCAGGATGCTGGAATCCGGATTGATCGGCACNCNGGTCACCGGATCAAGAAATTCTCCATTGAGCGGGTCGATGGCATAGCCGGTGGAAGGATCGATAGTGACCGTAACGCCCCTGCGGTCATTACCGTCCTCGTTATCGTCCGAACCGGCATCCTCCGGCGCACCGTTTTCCGATATCGTACCNTCGTCTGCGTTATTGGCAGATAATGTTGAGAGGCGGCTGCCCCTTTCTTCCAGTTCCCTTTCTTCTGCCTCACTCAACTCCTCCGTCATAAAGATATGCATATAGGGAAGCACATCTGTCAGGATGGATCTGCAGAGCAGGCATGCCCGTCTTGTCGCCTGATCCTGCGAAGCGGCATTCGGACGGTCGATGACAACATAGATCGCGATCTGCGGATCATCCGCCGGCGCGAACCCAATAAAAGAAACGACATAATTCTGCTTGCCGTCTCCCGATGTCTCCGCCGTACCGGTCTTGCCGCCGATCCGATATCCTGCCGGTCTTGCATAAGTACCCGTACCTTCCTCTACAACACCGATACAATAATCGATCATCAGATCGGAGACGCTTTCCGAAACCACCTGACGCAGCATCACCGGCTCGATATTTTCCACCACTGCGCCGTCTTCATCCAGAATCTGCCTGACCACATGCGGGCGGTAATAATATCCGCCATTGACCAGACTGCAATAAGCAGAGATCGTTTCGATCATGGTCACATTATACCCCTGTCCGAAGGTAGAGGNCGCNAGCTCTGNCNCGCCCATGGTATCCTTCGTAAACACNAGCGAATCCGTCCGNATCTCTCCCGCAAGATCGATGTTGGTCCGAAGTCCGAAATTAAAATTCGCAAAATATTTTAGATAGGACACGCTTCCCAGCTTCTGTCCGATCTGCATCAGGGTGACGTTGCAGGACTCTTCCAACGCCTGTTTCAGAGTAAGTTCTCCGTCACCATTCCGGTTGTGGCATCGGATATTTGTGGTATGTTCGCCCTCGCCAAAGCTCATATATCCCCCGCAATAAAATCTGTCCCCATCATGGATCACCCCGGCATCCAGAGCTGCCGCCACTGTAAATGTCTTGCATACGCTGCCCGGTTCATAGGAATCTGAGATACAAAAATTCTTCCACAGCGCTTCCACGGCATCCTTTTCTTCTTCTTCGGTCATCATCGCCAGCGTCTCTGCCGGATAGATCGGTGAAAGGTTCAGTTCCACATTGGTGGGATCGTTTAAATGAAACCCCGGATAACTCGCCATGGCAAGGATCTCAGCGGTATCGACATCCATGATGATGACACCGGTATTGTCGGAGCCCATCTCTCCCTCACGATAATCATTGGCATACTCTTCATTGTAAGCCTTGATATTTTCTTCCACAATGTTCTGGATATGCGCGTCCAGCGTTGTAACAAGAGTATAACCATCCTGCGCAGGGACAATCGTCCTCTCCAGCACATTTTCATCGGAAAGATAACCATACTCTCTTCCATTCCTTCCGCACAGGATATCATTATAATATTCCTCCAGCCCGTACTGGCCGCCCTGTGTCGTCGTAAAACCGATCACGTCACTGGCAAGCGTGTCATACGGATAATTCCTGACATAAACCGTCTCAAACCAGACGCCCTTTTGGCTGATCCTGCTGCCTTCCTCCGCCTGCATCGCAAGATACGATTCGATCAGGGAATAATCGACCTCCTTCTGCAGGATATAATACTGCGATTCGGGATGCTCCAGCATATAAGCCCTGACTTCCGAAGTATTGATATTAAAACAGGTCTGCAGCGCTACAAGCGTCGGATCGACCTCCTCTGTTTTCTCACGCAGAATCTTTGTGTCCAATATGATATTATACTTCACATCACTGATCGCAAGCGTTGTTCCGTTCCGATCGACGATCGAGCCCCTCCTGTACGGGATCGTCCGGCTGTCATATTTCGTCTGCAGATGCCTCATAACAAGACGTTTGTATTCTTCTTCATTATCCGCGCTGAGCATGACGATACGCGCTACCAACGTAAGAAGACAGATCAACAAGACCCCCTCAAATACCATCAGCTTTGATGCCATATAATCCTGCAATTTCCTCGGATCACTCAGCTTGACAAGCTTCTTGGTATTTTTTCCGCTTTTTGATCTGCCTTCACCTTTTTTTTCTTGATTATTCACTGATCTGCTCCATTCCTATTCAGGCATGTCCATATATTGCTTCACATAGTCCTCGATCTCACCTGAGTATATGATGATCTGACCCTCGCCCGCCAGCTTCATCCCCAGCTCCTCTACAGCAATACGCTCAATCTCCTGAAGGTTGACCGCACTGTAGATCCTGTCTTCATACAGGTCGTTATCCAGACGCAATGCTTCATACTGGATCTGCAAAGCAGCCTTCTGGTTCATCAGCGAAGTCACTTCAGCCTGTACATTTATATAATGCCAAATTATAAAGCATAATGCAACTACTGTTGTAACAATTAATATCGCATGATATACCTTTTTATGATATGCCCGTCTTTCCAGCCTCTCCTGCTCCCTCACAGATCTGGATCGGACATAAAACTCTTTTTCTGTCTCTCTTGGCAGCTGCCTTGCAGCATTGCCATATACATAATCTCTTTCTGCCATAATTCTTTACACTTCTCCCAAACAGATTTTTCTTGATTTCTGATCAATTTTCCAGTAGTCTATCCTGCGTTCTTATGCTAAAAACTTACACATTCTGCTTTTCATTTTCTAAGAGTTTTCTCAAAAATCCTTAGCTTTGCCGGTTTTGCCCGCCTGTTTCTCTCTAGTTCCTCTTCCGATGCCGTGACCGGCTTTCTTCCGACGCATCTGCCCTGCGGTTTTTTCCCGCATACGCATACCGGCAGTTCCGGCGGACAGGTGCATGGATGTTCCGCTTCGCGAAATGCATTTTTCACAATCCGGTCTTCCAACGACTGAAAGGTGATCACTGCCATCCTGCCGCCGGGATGCAGGTACGCTATCATATTTTTCAAGGCTTCCCCTAAGACTTCCAATTCTCTGTTGCACTCTATCCTGATCGCCTGAAACGTCCGCTTGGAGGGATGTCCATCCGCGCGCATCTTTGCAGGAATCGCGGCCTTTATGATGTCATTTAATTCAAATGTTGTCTTGATCCTCTTGTTCTTCCTTACCGATACAATATGCTTCGCAATATTCTTGGCAAACTTTTCTTCTCCGTAATTTTTTATGATATGGAACAATGTCATCTCATCATAGGTATTGACAATTTCCTCGGCAGTCAAGCTCTGTCTGGTATCCATCCTCATATCAAGCGGCGCGTCGATACGATAAGAAAATCCCCGCTCTCCATTGTCCAGCTGATAAGAGGAAACTCCCAGATCAAGGAGGATGCCGTCCACTCCGTCAATTCCAAGTTCCTGCAGCCTGCTGACCGCCTCCCGATAGTTGCAGCGGAGGATGGTTACCTTGTCTCCAAATCCCGACAACCTCGCTGTCGCTGCCTTGATTGCGTCGCCGTCCTGATCGACTCCGTAAAGATGTCCTTTTTCCGACAGCGCGGAAGCANTTTCATGAGAANGTCCGCCGCCGCCAAGGNTTCCGTCAAGATATACACCATNCGGCTTGATATTCAGTCCTTCTATTGTCTCTTTCAGCAAAACCGGCTGATGCGTATATTCCACAGCAATCCCCTTTCCCAAACTGCATGTCCGCCTTTTGCGAAAACCGCCTGTCATAACACAGACAGCTTTTCCGCCAGCAGTTACAGACGAATACCAAATTCCACAAGCTTCTCGGCAATCGCCGACATATCCTCAATATCCGTAATCTGCTCATATCTGGACTTGTCCCAGATCTCCAGACGACTTCCGACGCCCGCCAAGATAACATTCTTTTCCAATCCGGCATATTCCCTGAGACTGGGCGGTATAAACACACGCCCCTGCCCATCAATGCCGCCGTCCGTCGCGCCCGCGATCAGGAATCGTGAAAGGGTACGCGCCTCCTTTAACCCAAAGGGCATCCCCTGAATCTCCTGCTGGATATTCTTCCAGGAAGGAGCGTCCACCAGCCACAGACAGCCGTCCAGACCTTTGGTCACGACAAAACCGCCCTCCAGCTCACCTCTGAGCTGGGTGGGAATGATAATCCTTCCCTTGGGATCGATTGTGTGGCTAAATTCCCCCTGAAACATTTTTTCTCCAAAAATTTCAACTTAAAAATATTTAATTACCAAAGCAATTAATTTTCAAAATATTTAGCTGCCAATACATTTTATTTTTCAAAATTTAGCAACCACTTTCATCCACATAAAACCACTTTGATGCATCTAAAAACCATTTTAAACATAATTTTATCTAATTGCAAGCACTTTTTGTATATTTGCACAAAAAAAATACGCTTTTCAGCGTATTTTTTGAGCATAAATCAACATCTAGTGCTTTATATTANCCACATACAAGATATAGNGTTTCTCGAAATGCATTAATATCCTTACAGCATCNTCCACTTCCCNACATANTTTCGATNTGAACNTAATCTTTCCCNTCCTGCTCTGGTTTCTTCACATACATTTTTCTATAATNCTGCGCCCTCATGACGATCCATATGAAACAGGAAACCACAAACAGCGCCATGCCAAGCATCTGCGATACCGCAATATTGGTGGAGGGGATCATCAGCGAATCGGTCCGCAGCCCCTCAATAAAAAATCTTCCGATGCCGTATCCGCCAAAATAGCACAGCATCATTTCCCCGTCAAATTTTCTTTTCTTCCAGAATACAAACAGGATCAACANNAATAACGCAAGATTAAACAGACTTTCATNAAGGAAGGTGGGATGCACCTGGANATAATTGGTCCCATCCGCCACANGCTCCAGAATCTCAGGCGTAAGATCCGAAGANCGCACCGCCGCAAGCGGCAGCCGCATAGCAAGCACGCCATCCGAATAACCGCCAAAACATTCCCTGTTGGTAAAGTTGCCCCAGCGTCCGAAGATCTGCCCCACCAGAACTCCCAGAATCGCAAGATCCGCCACGGCAAGTATCTTCAATTTCTTAATTTTGCAGAAAACACACAAGGCAAAAAATCCCGCGATCACGCCGCCGTAGATTGCAAGTCCTCCCTGACGGATATTCATAATGCTTCCCAGATGCTCCTTGTAATAATCCCACGAAAAAACAACGTAATAGAGTCTTGCACCGATGATCCCGAAGATCAGAAGACACAGGGCAAGATCATAGATGTCTTCCGCCTTATACCCCTCTTTTTTTGCCATATATACCACCAGAGATACTCCGACAAACATTCCGATCCCAATGACCACACCATATAGCGCTATCGTGAAGCCAAAAATATCAAAGCTTTTCGGCACATGATTCAGATAAATCCCAAGACCCGGAAATCCTATGGATCCGTCACCCATCCAATCCGGCATATTGCCACACTCCTTTTTTATCTATCGTCCGCTTGCGTCCTGCTGCCATGAAAATCATTCGGCAGATTTTCCGAAAATGATTTTAAAACAGCAGCTAAGATAATAAATCATACTGATGTACAGATTTTTAACCTACAATTTGAGTCGATATATCAAATCTCTTTGCGTTCAGAATCATATCAAACATTAAAACGGAATAATATAACATCCCCATCCTGCACCACATATTCCTTGCCTTCCAGTCTGACAAGACCCTTTTCCTTTGCCGCAACGATCGAGCCCAGTTCTATCAAGTCTTTATATGCCACTACCTCCGCGCGGATAAAGCCGCGTTCAAAATCCGTATGGATCTTTCCGGCCGCCTGCGGCGCTTTCGTTCCCTTTTTGATTGTCCATGCCCTTGTCTCATCCTCGCCGGACGTCAGATAGCTGTGAAGTCCCAGAATACGGTAGCTTGCATGGATCAGTTTGTCCAAGCCAGNCTCCTTTANTCCCATTTCCGCCAGAAAATCCGCCTTTTCATCATCTTNCAGCNCTGCNATCTCTTCTTCTANCNGCGCACAGATCACAAATACCTCGCTGCCTTCCTTGGCGGCATACTCCCTGACAGACGAAACTCCGGCATTGGACGCGCCATCGTCCCCCAGATCGTCCTCCGCTACATTGGCAGCATAGATCACGGGCTTTGCCGTCAGCAGATTATAGGAAGCCAGCCAGCCAGCCTCGTCCTCATCCTGCGGTGTATATGTCTTCGCAAGATTGCCTGCATCCAGATGCGCTTTCAATGCTTCCAGCAATACAAGCTCCTTTGCCTGCGTCTTGTCATTCTTCGCACCCTTAGAAGTCTTTGCAATCCTTCTTTCCAGAATCTCCAGATCGGAGAAGAGCAGCTCCATGTTGATCGTCTCGATATCACGAAGCGGATCGATACTTCCGTCCACATGTACGATATTCGTATCCTCAAAACATCTTACCACATGCACGATCGCATCCACTTCCCTGATATTCGCCAGAAACTGATTACCCAGTCCTTCTCCCTTGGACGCACCCTTGACCAGTCCCGCAATATCTACAAATTCAATCACCGCCGGCGTCACCTTCTTGGAGTGATACAGATCACCAAGCTTTTTCAGCCGCTCATCCGGCACTGCAACAACACCCACATTAGGGTCGATGGTACAGAACGGATAATTCGCTGATTCTGCGCCTGCCTTGGTCAGACAGTTAAATAATGTTGATTTACCTACATTCGGAAGACCGACGATTCCTAATTTCATTTTATCTTAATCTCCTTTGGTTTTTCCTTTATTTTACAGGGTTTTTGCCTTTCATGGCTTTGTTACGTANCAATTTACNTACCAATTTTTTAAACTATCTTAANAAANGCTGCNATTTTTTCAATTTCCTTATGTTTTTCATCTTCAGTCGTGTGAACGTACAGATTCATTGTTATGCCGATATTAGAATNTCCAAGTATCGTCTGCAATNTCTTTGNCNTCATACCACCTTCAATANATCTGGTGGCAAATGTATGTCTCAGTACATGCATGGAAAATTTCGGAATTCCTATCTTGTCACACAGTTTAAATAACATAGTGTCATACGTGCTGTTTTTGACCGGCGTTCCTTTTCTNCACAGGAAAACATATTCTGACCATTCCATNGGNATTANTTTGANCTCAAGATTCTTCTGCTTCTGTTTCCGCAGCATATCTATTGCTTCATCTGTCAATGGAATCGACCGATACCCCGATTTACTCTTAGGCTCTCCAACTCTCCATTCTCCGGTAGAGTGGCGATATTCCATAGAGCGGCTGATCGTCAGGGTTCGGTTATCAAAATCAATATCTGACCATTTCAATCCTACAAGTTCTCCTGTCCTAAGCCCTGTCTGCAACAAAAATTTATATTGGTACTCGTATGTATTTCCTACAATACCCCTTACAAACCTTTTCTGCTGCTCTAACGTCAGTGCTTCCTTCTTCTGTGTAGGCTTTCCAATATCAGATTTTACCATTCCATTACAAGGATTTTTCATAATCACATCATTTTGATACGCATAATCAAGCATATTAAACAATGTTATCCTTGCCTGATAAATAGTAGATGTACGATACCCTTCGTCAGCCATCCGATTCATAATTAATTGACATTGAATCGGTTTTACTTCTGACAAAATCTGTTTTCCAATCACAGGATCAATGTTACGCTCATAACGCTCTGTATAATTTCTTACCGTGTTCGGGCGTACAGTCCGCTTCTTCATGCTAATCCAATAGTCAAACCATGCCTTCACCGTCATTTCTTCCGGAAAATTCAGATTGCTATGCTCGTCCTGATACTGTGAATCTGCCAGCCACTGTCTGCACTCTTGNAGTTTGCGGAATAATTTCTGTTTCCGTTGTCCATATTTGGTGGTAAATCTACCAACATAGAACCCGTCAGACCTTTGGCTTATTCCAACNCCAAGNTCCTTTCCTTTTAAGTCTTTTCCCATAGTAAAAGCTCCTTTCAAAAAAGAGCCTTAACACCTATGACAGTATAGCATATCAAGGCTCAAAAGTAAATCATTGGATTTCTATATTTCCAATGTGCGNCTTAGAAAAAGCTCAAATTCTCTACGTTTTACAAGTTTCTTTTTCCCCACATACAGTACAAAGCTACAACTTGGCATCTTTAATAATTCTTCTATCCGATTGATTCCGATGTTGGAATATTCCGCNGCTTCCTTAATCGTTAAATTGGCTTTCTCCCAGATTGGCACTTTATCTATATCATGATTACCCATACGTCCACCTCCTCTATCTACCCATTTATGATAAAAATCTCTTTTCCGCTCACATTTAAATATATTTTCATAATTAGTATGTAATTTTAAAAAAAGACTGTCTGCCAGTAGCCAGCAAACAGGCCATAATAATTCTTGCTTCTGTATAAGAATACAAAAAAATTTTAAGTAATATTGCCAAGGATAAAACCGTATGCCAGATTAGGATATCGCAGAATGACAATGTACCCGGATAACTAAAATCTTTTATATACGGTGTTATTCCATATACAGACAGTGTAAAATAACGGTTTAATATGGATTATTCTGATTAAAAAGTAGTATTTTTGAATGAAACGGATTATTATGGAATGAAACGTGTTTATAGATTGATATCGTTTATTATAGATCAATCTAATACAGCCATGGTTTTATTATGGCAGCAGGCTCTATTATCCCATTTTATACCGGTTATCTGTAGTGTGATACTGCTGTTTATAAGGGATTTAGATTTACTTATATTATTTAAGCAGTCACGTATTGACTGCCATTTTACAATTCTATTAGATATTTGTAGTCATCTTACTGACTACCTTTTTATAATCTCTTCAGAGATTGGTAGTCACCTTACTGACTACCTTTTTACAATCTCATCATGTATTGGTAGTCACCTTACTGACTACCTTTTTACAATCTCATCATGTATTGGTAGTCACCTTACTGACTACCTTTATATATCCGAAATATTCTGTATTATACTTTTATACTATATCATCCTTTTATATCTGAACATTTATCCTGCTTTTATTAGGAATTCATTTTTTGGGGGATAATATAGAAAAATAAAGGTGAATATGGGTTATTCAATCCTTGTTATTCACTTCTTCCCATTATGAAGTGTAATAGGGTCATTCCGGAATGAAATGGATTGTAATTGGGTAGTTCGGTATCTTTTTTTACTTTTATTTATTATATTATTTGTATTATTTAATATAATTGGGTTATTCTGTATTATAATGAATTGTTAAGGGTGCTTCAAGGAGTATTACTTGGTTATTCTGTAATAAAACCGTATTAAACTTAATTTAAAACCATAGTAATTCTTTATTAACCTATAAGAAGGGGGTTTTTCGACAGACCCCTTCTGCTCACTGAATTACCCCTATTTCTAAAAATCATTTAGCAATCCTCACTTTAATTTGACCAATCCACATTTTTGCAATATAGGAATTTTTTGCTGTAAGCTAAATGGCTATTGCAACATCTGCATAACGGGCGGTTTATTAAAAGGTATCTATATAAAAAAGGGGCTGTCACATTAACGATTAAAAAATCGTGAAGCGGCAGCTCCCTTTTACTGTATATGGGATAAAATCAATTTAGGCTTCTATGGAAAGAGCAATCTCCTGTACCCGTTTCAGAGGCACTTCATGTAGTTCTGCGATCTGTTCTAATGAAAGTAAGCCGGACTTAATCAATATGATAATGTCTTCTTTCTTAGCTTTCCAATAACCCTCTTTTCGTACTTCTTCCATTATTTCACACATGGTTTCCACTCCTTTCTCATTTTCCTTATAGAAACGTACTGTCTCACGAAGGTTTTTATTAACCATATCATCCGGCTTTGTGCAGAAAAAATCATGCATCAACCGGCCGATAGGGTTATTTTTGCGGTACTGACCATTCACATATAATATATGCGATCCATCATTTACTCTTTTTAGCGTGTTGTCAATTTTCACATACCTATCTATCGGATAGAAAGGCTTTCCTTTTTTGAAAAAATCTTTTTCCGTGATAAATATGACATAAGTTTCCGGAAGTATCTTCGGGTCCTCTCCCGGTTGCAAGATAGAAGCATCAAGCAACGCACTGTTATGCCTTGCTCGCTTCAGACCTGCTCCACTTTTTTTACGTTGGATTTCAATATTATATTGTTTACCTTTCGAGTCTACCGCATGAACATCCAGAGTAACGGAACGCCCATTCAAATTTTTTAAGGTGCTTTGGGTGATTACACTTGTCACCCGCAGATCTTGGCGTTGCATGAATATTTTAAGGATCATTTCTGTATCCCTGATATTGTTCCGGAATACTACCGTCATNAAANCNTCATCAATCAGACNGAANTNNNTGATNCTCTNTAAGATCCTTTTCANGTTGNNGNNTTTTTTCTTCTTCTGTCATAATGCNTTATCTCCTTTCTTTATTATATACATAAAAGNGCATTATAACAATATGTTTTTTCTGAAAAACTCTCCCATATACAGTTTTGATTCCCTTCTTCAGAAAAAAATATTGTCATTATAAGTATGGATTCCAAAAATAAAACCGGCAGAACTACTGTTTGCCGATTTTATATGATAAAAAGGAGATCAATTTGCTTTCTTTTCCTGTCGTACATACAGTTCTTTTTTGCCGTAGGTAATCCGGGAAATATGCTTACATCTTAGCTTGGGATTTTTGTTACGGGGAAGTTCTCCGCACCCAAGCATATCTAACATTTTTTCAGCCTGGGACTGATTTAAGAAATTGTAAGATGAAAAATAGTCGCTTTCACGTAGAGTTAAAAGTAAAAAGGCCTGTGAGACAGGCCTTTACTGTATATGGGATAAAATTGTAGTTATGCTTGTATGGAAAGAGCGATCTCCTGTACCCATTCCAGAGGCACTTCATTTAGTTCTGCGGTCTCTTCCGATGAAAAACCCGACTTAAGCATTTTGATAACGCTCCCTTTCTTGGCATCTAAAAAAGCCTTTTTATAAGCCTCATCTCGCATTTCTTCCATAGCACGGCACATATTTCTCACTCCTTCCTCATTTTCCTTATAGAAACGTACTGTCTCACTAAGGTTTTTATTTACCATATCGTCCGGCTTTGTGCAGAAGAAATCATGCATCAGCTGTCCGATAGGGGTCTCACCACGGTACTGACCATTCACATATATGATATGTGAACCATCATCCACCTTTTCAACCGCACCGTTTATTTCCACATACCGGTCAATCGGATACAAAGGCTCGCCCTTCATAAATATGTCATTTTCAGCAATAAATATGACATATGTTTCCGGCAGGATCTCCGTATCTTCTCCCGGCTGCAGAATTGACGCATCCAGCAGGGCACTGTTATGTCTTGCACGTTTAAACCCTGCCCCTTTATCCTCACGTTGTATTTCAACGTCATAATGTTTTCCGGCAGCGTCAATCGCATGGATATCAATTCTTGCAGAACGCCCATTCAAGTTCTTTAAAAAACTTTGGGTAATTACCCTGGTCACCTGCAGATCAGATCTTCCGAGGATGGTGTTAAGAAGCATTTCCGTATCACGGATATTGTCCCGGAATACGGCGGTCATAAAATCGTCATCAATCAGACGGAATTCCCTGATCCTCTCTAAATCCTTTTCATGTTGCAGTTTTTTTTCTTCTTCTGTCATAATGCATTATCTCCTTTCTTTATTATATACATAAAAGAGCATTATAACAATATGTTTTTTCT
>WFLX010287590.1_pt1 | contig 69886 bp, 54 predicted proteins | sample 4967041 | NCBI WGS metagenome assembly WFLX01 (sample SAMN12857096, study PRJNA449069) | gut metagenome | isolation source: stool from male and female vole | host: Microtus ochrogaster | place: USA:Florida | collected 2017
TCGCGGCCGGACACCAACCCCGAAGGCCTGTCCCCGCCCGCTCATATGGGTCGGGTCGTTGACTCGGGTTTATCACTTTAGCTTTCGTACTGCTCTTGTTCTTGTCTATTGTAAGCCTTTCAATGTTCTTTTCTTTTCGGCGACCGGGGCGTTATCCCCGATTGCGGATGCAAAGGTACGGCTTTTTCCCGAACCGCCAAAAATTCCGCGCTCTTTTTTCAGGGGGCGGGAACGGCGTTTCCGCGGTTTCGGCACGCAAACGGCTAAAGTTAACCCATTTGCGCACACGGCGGAATCATGCCGTAAAACATATCAAACATATGATTTTCGCAAAACATGCGGGAAATAGGGTAAAATTAGCCTCGGGATTGCATCTTGCGACGCTCTTAGCGAGGCCAACGCAAGCGGGAGCCTCGGCGGGGAGGGAAAAACGCGTCGGGGATATGCTCAAGCTGGTGCGCGCCACCGTTAGGGTCGGCTATAATCAGTATGAGGTCGAACTGAACTTCGTGGGGCAACTTATTGATGCGGACAAACGCGTCGGCAGCAGCGACCATGTGGGACACTCGCTTACGGTCGATGGCGAGCAGGGGGTCGACCAAGCGCGAAGAGCGCGTCTTGACCTCGACGAAAACTATACGGCTACCTTTGGTCGCTATGATGTCGATCTCGAGATTATTGAATCGCCAGTTGGTTTGTACGATAGCGTACCCCTGGGCGACGAGATGCTCGATAGCGATTTGTTCTCCCAATTTGCCGAGAGTGTTATGCTCTGCCATAAACGATAGATAGGATTAGGTATATATAATATATAATTAATGTGTAAAAATGATTCGCGTACAAATATACGCATTATTCTGACAAATTTTTATAGTCGGATTGGGATATTTTGCGTAATTTTGCAGCGTTGAAAATAATATCTCAACGAAAGCAGACATCAATGGAAATAACAGAAGTGAATAAAAACGGAGTCGTGGCGAGCATCAACGGTAACGTAGCCGAGGTAATGGTCGCATGTAAGGGCGACGAATGTTCGGGCTGCAAAGCCGCGCTTTTGTGTTCGACCAACAAGGATGCCGTTCGCCTTCAGGTAGCCATTCCGGACGGAATGACTCTCAAGCGGGGCGACGACGTGAAGCTGACGGGCCGGTTGAGAGGCTGGTTCGGCGGATGGATGGTTCTGGCCGGGCTTCCATGCCTGCTTGTGCTCGCCGGCATTGGCGTAGGCTACAAGGCAGGGATGGGCGACGTAGCGATGGGCCTGACCTGCATAGGGCTCGTCGCGGCATACTATCTGACGCTCTGGGGCCTCAAANGGAAGGCCGACAGGAGGGTCGAATGGAGCATTTCGGGCTAAGCTGACGGCTTCGCCCGATTTACACTATTTATTTAAGAGAAAACAAAAAAAAGTAATAATAAACCAATTAAAAAGAGTCCCGACCGAAGGGCCGGGGCGAAAAGAGAACGACCATGGAAATGCAAGAGTTATACCCGATGCTGATATTGGGTGGGGCCGGACTTATCGCGGCCATAATTCTCTATTTTGTTGCAAAGCGATTCGCTGTTCACGAAGATGAACGCATAGCCCAAGTCGAAGCGCTCCTACCGGGAGCAAACTGCGGCGCATGCGGACGCAAAGGTTGCCATGACTTCGCCGTGGCATGCTGTCAGGCGGAAAGCCTCGACGGACTCCGCTGCCCGGGCGCGGGCGACGCCGGCATGAAGGCCATAGCCGACCTGCTTGGCTTCTCGGCCTCAGAAGGCCCTCAGAAGAGAGCAATCGTAAAGTGCAACGGCACGTGCGCCAACCGCTTGGTTAAACGCAACGTACAGGAAGTGAAGTCATGCCGCGCAGCTAAGACGCTCGCATTCCCCGAAGGCTACTGCGTATGGGGCTGCCTCGGCTGCGGCGACTGCGTGGCCGCCTGCCAGTTCGGCGCGATGTCGATGAATCCGGAGACCGGGCTTCCCGAAGTCGACCCCGAAAAATGTATCGGCTGCGGCGCGTGCGCAAAGGCTTGCCCGCAAAACATCGTGGAAATCAGAGACATCACACCCGGCGCTCCGACAGTATGGGTTTCGTGTGTCAACTCAGCCAAAGGCGCCGCAGCGCGCAAGATGTGCCAGGCAGCTTGTATCGGCTGCGGAAAATGCGTGCGCACATGCCAGCAGAAAGCGATCACCCTCACCGCCAACCGCGCCGTTATCGATCCGGCGCTCTGCATAGGTTGCGGCGACTGTATAGCCGGATGCCCCACCCACGCTATCCATTCATTACTCTTCATCGACGGCGTGAGCGAGAAACTTGAGGCATACAAGAAGCAGAAAGCCGAGGCCGAGGCGCAAAAAGCAGCCGAAGCAGCCGCAAAAGCCGCAGAGGAGACCAAAGCCTGACAGCTAACACAGAGCCCAAAGCCCTGCAATCATATATTAAGGAAATATTGAATAAACCATCATACCATGACAATTAGTTTTTGGAAAGGCGGAGTACATCCGCCAGAGATGAAATTGACCTCGGGGATGCCAATCGTGGATGTGCAACTACCTATGAAAGCGGTAGTTTCGCTCTCGCAATCGCTCGGCAAGCCCGCCAAGGAAATCGTGGCTAAAGGTCAGCACGTAAGCCGCTATGAGAAAATCGGCGAGGCGCAAGGCCCGATTTCAGCCAACGTCCACTCCCCCATCTCAGGAACAGTGAAGGAAATCAGCCAAGTAGCCGGCACCGACGGCCACTACATGACCGCCATCACCATCGAAGCCTCGGAGGAGGACCACGCGGCCGACCTTCAGATGATCGCCGACGCGAAGCCCCTGCTTTCAAACTCGGACATCGACCGACTGACCTCGGAGGAAATCATCGAGAAANTGCGNGAAGCGNGCGTAGTAGGTCTCGNCGGCGCGACATTCCCCGTAGCCGTTAAGATCGCTCCCTCAAAGGCCGGAGTAGCGGAAACGCTGCTNATCAACGGCGCCGAGTGCGANCCGTACCTCACCTGCGACGAAGCTATCATGCGCGAAATGCCCGACGAGATAATCCAAGGCATCAATATATTAATGAAAGGCGCCAACGTGAAGAAAGCAATCGTCGGCATCGAGAAGAACAAGCCTGAAGCAATCGCCAAGATGACCGCAGCCGCCCGCCCCTACCCCGAAATCGAGGTTGTGGGTCTCAACGTGCGCTATCCCCAGGGCGGTGAGAAGATGCTTACCAAAGCCCTCACCGGCCGCGAAATCGGCTCAGGCCAACTCCCTATCACACAGGGCGTGATAATTCAAAACGTAGCCACAGCGCTTGCCGTTTACCACGCAGTGGTATGGGGCATACCGTTGGTAGAGCGCGTGATGACCGTCAGCGGCAAAGACTACGAAGGGCGCGGCAACTACCGCCTCCCGGTAGGCGTGGCCATGAAGGATTTTGTAGGATCGATCGGCGAAGTACCCGCCTCGACAGTGAAAATCGTGGCCGGCGGCACAATGATGGGTCGCTCAATGGCCGACATCAACGGATATTCGACCAAAGGCACCAGCGGATTGCTTTTCCTCTCGGAGTCGGAGACTAATCTCGAAAAGCCGGTGGCCTGCGTGAAGTGCGCCAAATGCGTATCGGCGTGTCCGATCGGTCTTGAGCCCAACAAGCTGGCCCGCCTTTCAGAGCTCGGCAAATGGGAAGAGGCTAAAGCCAACCATATCCTCGACTGCATGGAGTGCGGTTGCTGCTCGTTCAGCTGCATCTCGCGCCGCAAGATCGTGGACTGGATCCGCGTCGGCAAAGCCGCTATCCGCGAGCTCAGAATATAATACCCCATTTCAGAGAAACCGACCCCTTGGGCCTAACTCGAAATAAACTCATATTTTTAATCAATCATATTTCCTTCTCAAATGGAAGATAATTATAAAAGCAATATAGTGGTCACGAGCTCGCCTCACGTCCGCAATCCCCTGACTACAACTCAGGTGATGTGGAACGTAGTAATAGCTCTGTTGCCCGCGCTCGTCTGCGCGGTCATATTCTTCGGCTGGCAAGCGCTCGGAGTGGCCCTTTGGACGATAATAGGCGCAGTAGCCACCGAAGCTTTCTGCGACAAAGTAATGTTTAAACGCCCGCTCGCGATAACCGACGGCTCGGCAGTGCTCACCGGCATGCTGCTCGGCATGACGCTGCCCGCAGGGCTGCCCTGGTGGATCGCGCTCGTAGGCGGCATCTTCGCTATCGGCGTAGGCAAAATGGCATTTGGAGGCCTCGGCCAGAACATCTTCAACCCCGCACTGGTGGGCCGCGTGTTCCTGCTCATCTCGTTCCCCGCTCAGATGACCACATGGCCTGAGCTCGCAGTAGGCGGAGCCGACGGCATGACCGGAGCGACATATCTCAGCGGCAACATCGCCGACCCTGATATGCTCGACTACTTCTTAGGCGTACGCGGCGGCTCGCTCGGCGAAGTCGGCGCTCTCGCTCTCCTCGTAGGCGCCGCTTACCTTTGGCTGCGCAAAATCATCACCCTCTGGATTCCCTGCTCGATCATCGTAGCGATGGCCGTGCTCGCCGTTTGCACCGGATCGAACATTGGGCTTGAACTTCTCTCGGGCGGTCTGGTAATCGGCGCGTTCTTCATGGCAACCGACTACGTGACCTNGCCCATGANCCCCAAAGGCCAGNNCGTTTACGGCGCGATGATCGGCNTAATCACCNTNNTCATCNGCCACTACGGAGCTTACCCCGNGGGTATCTCATTCGCAATCCTTCTTATGAACGGATGCACCCCGCTGNTTAACCGATGGATGAAACCGANACTTTTCGNAGAAAGGAGCGTAGCAAAATGAAAAAAATGAAATCTTCGTTACCTAATATGGTAATCGTGCTGACGGCCTTCACGCTCGTCGCAGGTCTACTTCTCGGCTACGTTCACGCCGTCACGGCCCCCGTCGCTGAAGAAGTAGCGACCGCTAACCGCATCGCTGCCTTCAAAGAGGTAGTACCCCCGCCGGTGCAGTTCAACAACAACCCTGACGAGGAAGGCATCGACGCCGTGATCGACAATATTCCCGTAGTGATCTATCCCTGCAAGCAGGACGGCCAAATCGTTGGCGCCGCTATCCAGTCGGCCACCAAAAACGGCTTCTCAGGCGAGTTTACCGTAATGGTAGGCGTTGACCCCGAAGGAAACGTGCTCGGATATAAAGTGATGAAACATGCCGAAACCCCGGGCCTGGGAGCAAAAATGCTCTTCTGGTTCCAGAAAGACGGCAAAGGCAACATCATAGGCCGCAATCTCAGCAGCGAGCAGCTCGTCGTAAGCAAAGACGGCGGCGACGTCGACGCGATCACCGCCTCGACCATATCGTCNNGCNNATNCCTCGACGCTGTNAACCNCGCCNGCCGCGCTTGGAAGGANTATCTCACCGGCGAGAAAACCGAGTGCTCAACCGCCGCGACTCCCCAAGCAACCGAGACATTATAAGAGCATAANGANNAGCGANANCNCNCTCTGNCAACTCNTTNTTCAATTCTCAAATAAAGAATAAAGANATGAAATTTTTCAAAACANTATACANCAGCGCNGTCATAGAGAACCCGACGTTCGTACTGCTTCTCGGTATGTGCCCCACCCTCGGCACGACCTCAAGCGCGATGAACGGCATGATGATGGGACTGGCCACTATGGCAGTGCTTATCTGCTCCAACGCTGTTATCTCAATGATCAAAAGCATTGTGCCCGACAAAGTGCGCATACCAGTGTTTATCGTCGTCATAGCCACTTTCGTGACCCTGCTGCAGATGCTCATGGAAGCCTATACTCCCGAACTCAACGCCTCTCTCGGCCTCTTCATTCCGCTTATCGTTGTAAACTGTATACTGCTTGGCCGCGCTGAAGCATTCGCCTCGCGCAACGGGGTCGGCCTCTCAATCGCCGACGGTATCGGAGCCGGCTTAGGCTTCACGGTGGCCCTTACTATCCTCGGCGCTTGCCGCGAATTCCTCGGAGCAGGCACAATATTCTCCTGCACCGTCTATCCCGAAGACTTCGGCGCGTTGCTCTTCATCCTCGCTCCCGGCGCCTTCATAGTGCTCGGCTTCCTTATCGCCATCTACCGCTCAGTGAAAAGAGCGTGATAGCTGATTGACCGTCAAAGCCACCTTAGTAATAATCACAACAACTATTCAACTCCATGTTAGTATACCTCGGAATAATCATTACAGCGATATTCGTTAACAATATCGTATTCGCCCAGTTCCTCGGCATCTGCCCCTTCTTAGGAGTAAGCTCGAAGCTCAAAGACGCCGTAGGCATGGGTATGGCCGTGACCGCAGTTATGGTTATCGCCACTCTCGTCACCTCGCTCCTTCAGATAGGAGTGCTCGACCCCCTCAACCTGGGTTATATGCAGACGATACTCTTCATCCTCGTCATCGCCGCCCTCGTGCAGATGCTGGAGATCATCATGAAGAAAGTCGCTCCGGCCCTCTACGTAGCTCTCGGCGTGTTCCTCCCCCTTATCACCACCAACTGCGCCGTGCTTGGCGTTGCCATCCTCGTCACTCAGAAGGGGATGGACCTCGGTCAAAGCGTCGTTTACGCCCTCGCGACAGCATTAGGCTTTACCCTCGCGCTCGTCATTTTCGCTGGCATCCGCGAGCAGCTTGAGCTTTCGAACGTCGGCAAGCCGATGAAAGGAATTCCCTTGGCTCTGATTGTCGCAGGCATCCTCGCAATGGCTTTCATGGGCTTCACCGGCATTTCAATAGGTTAACAGACATAATCACAATCCGTAGGAAGAGGCTGCGTCAATGGCGCAGCCTCTTGTCATGTAATTGTGTCGCAGCGGATGAATGTGTGCCCCCCGCACCATGTAGCATTTGAAAAAGGACAAAAAAAATTGAGAACCGGCTTTAGGCTGATTCTCAATTCATTCGCTTTTGCTTTGTCGGGGTGACTAGACTCGAACTAGCGACCTCACGCCCCCCAGACGCGTACTCTAACCAACTGAGCTACACCCCGATTAGGTTTCAAAAGCGATGCAAAGGTAGAGACTTTTCGCGTAACAACCAAATTTTTCAGCAACTTTTTTTCAATAATTTTTGCAATATGCTCGCATAACACTGATTACTTGCGACTTAAACATCAGTAAAAATTCGGCAGTTGGCGCCTTTAGCCGCGCAATAACGCGTCGGGATGTTATTCAAACGAAGTATTGCGTATGGCACGCCGCAAATTTAGGCCGCATAACGGCACGCCTCTGAGGAATTTTCGCTATCTTCGCGACGTAAAAATGAAGTGTCGATTATTAATCATATCAATCATTGCCGCCCTGCTGGCGGGTTGCAGCGCCACGAAGCACGTGCCCGACGGGGAATATCTGCTTAACTCGGTGAAAATCAACATCACCGACGATTCGGGAGTCGCGCCGTCGTCGCTCGTCAACTATCTCCGGCAGCAACCCAACCACAAGGTGCTCGGCTTCGCCAAGCTGTCGCTCGGCATTTACAACCTCTCGGGCAAGGATGAGAAGAAATGGTACAACAGGTGGATACGCAGTATCGGCCAAGAGCCCGTGATATACGACGCTTCGCTCGCCGACGCCTCGCGCCGCCAGCTCAATCTCGCGCTTATCAACCGCGGCTACAACTCGGCCTCGGTGACGGTAGACAGCATCTACGACAAGGACAATAAGAAAATCGACTTAGTGTATAACGTCACTCCGGGGGAGCCGCACGTCATCGCGACGATGGACTACGTGTTTGACGACCCGGCGCTTGGCGAAGTTATCATGCGCGACTCCGCGAGATTCACCATAGGCCCCGGATCGCCNCTCANCCGCNACTTGCTCGAAAACGANATCGCCCAANTANCCTCTCGCCTACGCGACANGGGTTACTNCACNTTCGCNAAAGACTATATCACGTTCACCGCCGACANCCTCGCCGGGAGCAAAGAGGTAGACCTGACGATGAGAGTTCACAGCACGTTATCAACCACGGCCGCAACCGACAAAAACGCACCCGACCCCGGCAAGCGATACATTATCGAGAGGGTGAAATTCGTGATCGAGTCGCCCGACGGCTCTCATACCTCGGCCCTGAGGGTTGAGAACGACAAGGGCTACACATTTATCTACGGCAACGACCGCTACCTGCGCCCCGGCTTCCTGGAAGAGAAATGCTACATACGCCCCGGCGAGGCTTACAACGGATCGGACGTGAACCGCACCTACGAATCTTTCTCGCAGCTCCCGATAGTGAAATACGTCAACATAGCCATGACTCCGCTCGCCACCGACGGCGACACCGGATTTCTGGAAGCCACAATCACCATCTCGCGAAACAAGAAACAGGGCATAAGCGCAGAGATCGAAGGGACTAACTCGGAGGGAGACCTCGGCTTCGGCGTGGGGCTGACCTACCAGAACCGCAACCTCGCCCACGGAGCCGAACTGCTGACGGCCAAGTTCCGCGGGTCGTACGAGAGCCTGTCGGGCAACCTTGAGGGATTTATCAACGACCGCTACACCGAGTTCAGCGGCGAAGCGGGCATCACGTTCCCGAGATTTGAAGCGCCATTCATGTCGCGGTCGTTCAAGCGCCGCATCAGGGCCAACACCGAGCTGACGCTATCANTGAACTATCAGNAGCGACCCGAATACACGCGCATCATCTCAGGCGTGGCCTGGAAATACCGCTGGAGCAGCCCGCGCAACTCGTGGCGACACACTTTCGACCTGATCGACGTCAATCTCGTCTATCTCCCCCGCTCTACCGAAAACTTCATAAACAACATCGCGCCGACCAATCCCCTGCTGCGCTACAGCTACGAGGATCACCTCATAATGCGCTTAGGCTACTCATATTATCGGTCGAACCGCAAGCCCATAAGCGTGGGGCGCCTGTCGCCACAGACGTTCCAGCCCGAGATATGGACATTTCGCGTCTCGGCTGAGACGGCGGGCAATATCCTTAACGCTATTTCGCATATAGTCGGTCAGAAAAAACATGACGGCGCCTATAAAGTCTTCGGGGTGCAATATTCGCAGTATGTCAAAGCAGAGACCGACTATACCCACGTGTTCAACTTCAACCGCCGCAACTCGATCGCTCTCCATGGCGAATTTGGCATCGCCGTTCCATACGGCAACTCGCGGATGGTGCCGTTTGAGAAACGCTTCTATGCCGGCGGGGCGAACTCGGTAAGAGGCTGGGGAGTGCGCACACTCGGCCCCGGCGCATACGACACGCGCAACTCAGTGACCGACTTCATCAATCAGTGCGGCGACATCTCGCTCGAATGTAGCGTCGAATACCGCGCCAAGCTGTTCTGGGTGATCGAGGGAGCGCTTTTCGTCGATGCGGGCAATATATGGACTATCCGCGACTATGAGACGCAGCCCGGCGGGGTGTTCCGCTTCAACAAATTCTACAAGCAGATAGCCTTAGCCTACGGCGCCGGCGTGCGTTTCGACTTCACTTACTTCTTGCTGCGACTCGACCTCGGCATGAAAGCCCACAATCCGGCGATGAATCAGCAACCATGGCCGCTCATACATCCCAAATGGCACCGCGACCATACGCTCCACCTCTCTATCGGCTACCCATTCTAAACCCATTCCACAAAATGAAGAAAAAATTTGTGATATTCGACCTCGACGGGACGCTACTCAACACCATCGACGACCTCGGGCGCGCTGCCAACCACGCTCTGGCAGCCCACGGATTTCCGACTCATCATATATCATCTTATCCCCACTNTGTGGGCAACGGCATCACCAAGCTCATCGAGCGCACCCTCCCGGTAGAGAACCGCGACAAGGACACGATAGCGCGGGTGAGGGCCGACTTCAAGGCTTACTACGACGCGTACTGCACCGACGCNACCCTACCCTATCACGGTATTCCCGAGCTGCTGAGCAATCTGACGGACCTCGGCATCGCCGTGGCGGTGGCCTCAAATAAATATCAGAAGGCCGTAGACAAAATCATCCGGCACTATTTTCCCGACACGCCCTGGGTAGCCACCATAGGGCAGCGCGATGGCATACCGACGAAGCCCGACCCGTCGATCCTGTTTGAAATACTGAGCACCCGCCCCACGCCTAAGGCCGATGTGCTATACGTGGGAGATTCAGCCGTCGACATCGAGACCGGCCGACGCGCCTGCGTCGACACCTTGGGAGTCAGCTGGGGATTTCGCCCCGTCAGTGAGCTGGTTAAGGCTTATGCCCCCGCGATAGTCGATTCGCCCGACGGAATCCTCGACGCGGTTTGCTCCTGAATCTAAACATCTCCGTGACCTATAAGCATACTATATAATATAAATGAACAGTTATCAACAGTTTAAAGGATTGACGGCGGAACAGGTCGCTGAGAGCCGCCGCCTCAACGGCTCCAATATCCTGACTCCCCCAAAGAAAGAGTCGCTTTGGGTAAAATTCCTCCAAAAATTCTCCGACCCGCTGATTATAATACTCCTCATAGCCGGAGCGCTCTCCATCGCCATTTCGTGCTACGAATATTGGGGAATCGGCAAAGACGCTTCAGTGTTTTTCGAGCCGATAGGCATATTCATAGCCATCATCCTCGCGACCGGACTGGCCTTCATATTCGAGATGAAAGCCGATAAGGAGTTTTCGATTCTCAACAAGGTCAACGACGACGAGGCCGTAAGGGTGCTCCGCGACGGGGCGGTGACCGAAATTCCCCGCCGCGACGTGGTCGCAGGCGACATCGTCTTTCTCAACACTGGCGACGAAGTTCCTGCCGACGGCGTGTTGCTTGAGTCGGTCAACCTAACGATGGACGAGTCGACCCTCACGGGGGAGCCTTCGTGCCACAAAACCACCGACGAGGAGCAGTTCGACGCCGAGGCGACCTACCCGTCCAACCGCGTGCTCCGCGGCACCAAAGTGATGGAGGGTCACGGCACATTCCGCGTCGACAAGGTCGGTGACTCCACCGAGAACGGCCGCGTCTTTGTCGAGTCGCAGATCGACAACTCCGTCAAGACTCCTCTCAACGAGCAGCTCGACCGGCTTGGCCGATTTATTTCGGTGGCCAGCTACGCTATCGGCGCGCTAATTATAGCCGGACGATCCCTGATGTACTATCTCGACCCGGCGTTCACGTCGTTCTGGTCGATTGATTTCGGATCTTACTTTCTCCAGAGCCTTATGATAGCCGTTACGTTGGTAGTGGTTGCTGTGCCTGAAGGATTGCCGATGGCAGTCACCCTCTCGCTCGCCTACTCGATGCGCCGTATGCTCAAAACCAATAACCTCGTGCGTAAACTCCACGCCTGCGAGACCATGGGCGCCACTACGGTAATCTGCACCGACAAGACCGGCACTCTTACCTGCAACCAGATGACCGTGGCCAAGGCCGACTTCTACGGCGACGTCCCTTCCGCCATAATCGACGAGGGCATCGCCGTCAACTCCACGGCCATGCTCAATCTATCGGGCGACAAACCCTCGGTCATCGGCAATCCCACCGAGGGCGCGCTCCTTCTTTGGCTTGAGGCCAAGGGCGTAGACTATGAAGCGATTCGCCGCGACGCGTCGAAAATCGCAGAGCTGCCGTTCACCACCGAGCGCAAATATATGGCTTCGATCGTCAAATCGGCCGCCACCGGCAAGCCTACCCTCTACGTGAAAGGCGCGCCCGAGATAGTGCTCGGTCTTTGCGACCGGGTAGCCGGAGATGAGAGCCGCGTGGGTATCAACGTTGCCCTCGCCGGATTTCAGAACCAAGCCATGCGCACCCTCGGCTTCGCCTACTGCGAGCTCGACTCCGCCGACAACGTCATTACCCCCGACGGGCTGAATATACCATCAGATCTCACGTTCATAGGCATAGCGGCAATCTCCGATCCTGTCCGCAACGACGTTCCCGACGCTGTCAAGGAGTGTACCGACGCTGGCATNGAGGTGAAAATCGTCACGGGCGACACCCCGGCCANTGCCCGCGAGATAGGGCGCCGCATATCGCTCATAAGCGACACCGACTCGCCCGACTGCATAATTACNGGGCCTNNATTTGCCNAGCTCACCGACGAGCAACTTCTCGACCGCGTCGGGAGTCTTAAAATANTTGCCCGCGCCCGACCTACCGACAAGAAGCGTCTCGTGGAAGCGCTTCAGGCCCGCGGCCAGGTCGTGGCCGTCACCNGCGACGGCNCCAANGATGCTCNCGCCCNCAAAGCCGCCCACGTANGNCTNTCGATGGGCNACGGCACCNCCGNGGCCAAGGAAGCCTCCGACATCACTATCGNCGACAACTCGTTTNCGTNGATAGGCCGCGCCGTCATGTGGGGTCGCTCGCTTTATCAGAATATTCAGCGGTTTATCCTCTTCCAGCTGACTGTCAACGTCGCAGCCTGCCTTATCGTGCTCGTCGGCTCATTCATGGGCACCGAATCGCCCCTTACCGTCACCCAGATGCTTTGGGTAAACCTCATCATGGATACCTTCGCGGCAATGGCCCTCGCCTCGCTGCCCCCCTCGCGCGAAGTTATGGCCGATAAGCCCCGCAACCGTAAGGACTTCATCATCTCCCGCCCCATGCGTGTCGACATACTCTCCGTCGGCCTGATTTTCTTCGCTATCCTATTCGCCATTCTCTACCTCTTCACCCACGCCGACATCCGCTCGCTCGGCGACATTCTCCATCCCCGATTCTGCGCCCACCACAATCTGACCCCCTACGAGCTCAGTCTTTTCTTCACCATATTCGTGTTCATGCAGTTTTGGAATATGTTCAACGCCCGCGCGTTTATGACCGGCCACTCCGGGCTGAGGCTCAAAGGCTGCGGCGAGTTTGAGATGATAGCGGCAATAATCCTTGTCGGGCAGATACTCATAGTGGAATTCGGCGGCGAATTTTTCAACGTCACCCCCTTGCGTTTCTCCGACTGGTGCATTATCGTGGTCGCAACCTCTTTCGTGCTCTGGATAGGGGAAGCTATCAGGCTTTTCCAAAAATCGCCCGACCACTCAAAAATAATTAGCAAATCTTAAATCGTTACCTGACAATGAGCGACAACAATAACCGCGACCCTAAGGGTGTACCCTTGTTTCACCTGATTTTCTCCACCGGGCTCGGCACCGGATATGTGCCAGTGGCTCCCGGCACCGCCGGAGCCTTCCTTGCCTTAGTGATATGGTATGTGCTGTATTTGATACTCACCCCCGCCGCCCTTCTCTGGACCACCGTAGGGCTGATTCTATTCACCACCGTGGCCGGAGCCTGGACCTCAAGCGTCATGGAGCGTTATTGGGGTGAAGACCCGCGCACCGTAGTGATTGATGAATTTGTGGGCACATGGATACCTCTGCTTGTGGCCAACGTCGCCAATCCGTGGCACACGGCCATCCTCGCCCTCTTCGGTTTCGCGGCCTTCAGGCTTATCGACATATTCAAGCCGCTGGGCTGCCGTTGGGTCGACCGCAACATCCACGGCGGCTGGGGCGTAATGCTCGACGATGTCCTCGCCGGCACCTACGCCCTCATCCTCACCCTCCTCCTCCGCCAACTCCTCTTTCAGCCCCTCTTCTGACTCATAATATACAAATACGTCATTGCGAGTGACTACATATAGATTAAGATAGATTAAGAGCCTATCCAATATTATATGTTTACGCTGACCGCCTCAGCGATATACTATATAATTGGATAGGCTTCTAATCTACCGATATGGTAGTTACTGTCAGAAGTTATACTTCTCAGTATAGTCAAGAATACCCGAGAGCACTGTATGCGACCTATATTGTATGGGGGTTCCTATATAGCCAGTACCGCTATCATATTCCGACTCAAGTATCTTAACCTGTAGAGTAGCGAAGTCTATTTTCACCGAAAACTCTGTTGTTGCGTTTTCGGGTTTCGTGGTAGTGCCATCAATACTAATTTGTGTAGCCGAAGATGCACAGTTGAAACGAACGACCTTAACGCCGTCTAATAGCATTGATCCCGGAGGGGGTGTTGACGAAATAGCCCAGTTGGAGAAAGTAATGCCGCTGAGGGGTAGCGCGAATGTGAGATTTGTGGTGCCCCCGAAACGCATTAAACTAAGAAAAGACTCAAAATCATATTCGTTTGTGCTATTATACTCGGGCTTCGATGGATACTTGGTTTCATGCTTTACCTTGAGTTTTCCCCCAAAGAAAACAAAATTACCCAGTACTATCTGCGTAACAGATATAGTCTTTACTTGCGTATCTCCTCTTGGAGATGTAGCTGTCACGGTGACAATAGTCTCTCGCATCTCTTTGGATGCCGTGGTTTCAATATTGAGAGTGTTGGCGTCAAGACGGGTAACCTTACACCATTTCGCACTAGAGGAAGCCTCCCAGGTCCATGATTCAGACGGGAGTGTCACATCTACGACGGCGCGTCCGCCAGTCTCAGAGAAAGAGAGTGACTGTGTAGAAAGGTCGAGGTCGCCCTCTATTTGAAATTCCACTGCGGCAGATTCATAGGAAACACCCATCACGGTGGCGTAAGATGTAACTTCGTAGATCTTGCCTTTGGTAAGATTGCTGAAAGAATATGGGGTAGAACCATCGAGTTTGGCATTGACATTTTGCACCTCAACTCCACCGCTGTATAGACGATAACCAGTTACTGTGAATCGTCCGTCATAATCAGTGAAATTTCCGCACACTGAAGCAGTGCGCCCATCAACCTTCACTAATCGGATGGTGGGCTTATATTGCTTTGAATCACGATATACCTCCCATGACGATTCCTGAGCCTGACGAGAAGTAATGGAAAAAGATTGAGTGGTAGTAAAGACGAAATCAAACTTAAGCTCGTCATACTTTTCATCCTCATAGCTTCTCACATCACGATAGGCAGCCAGTGCGGAGCGATATATATTTTGGCTCTTATCGATGCGGTCAAGTTGCTTCTTGATGCATTTTATCTTATTAAGTTGATTCATATAGATTTTCTCTCCCGTGATCTGAATGAAATCCTCTTCATTATTAGAGTATAATAATCCCTCAGCCACAGGCACGGCGAAATCGTTTAGAGCATTGAGATAAAGCTTGGCTCCTTCGAATACAGCCGTGTTAGGCAAGCTTTCACCGAGGCTTGATATTTTGGATATGGGTCGAATGATGTTCTTCATCACCAACGCGCGCGCAAAGTCCATGTCATCTGACCGGGAGGCGATTTTTGAAGCATCGGATAGGACTACATTCTCCAATCTGCGGGTCGTGGCAATCGTGAATATTCCATTTTGCTGAGAATAATTACCACCGGATATTACTATATCAGTGCCATCAATTGTGATAAGGGTAGCTTTTGAGTGTGGTAAAATATTGAAGGGATCATTCTCGATTATTGTCATTCCATCAGAGGAGGCAGACATTACAACCGACACTTGCTCAAGGCTATTCATATAGTGATATACAATCACGTCTGGCTGTAGCGGATCATATAGTTCGGTACACATTTCATGACCGTCGACTATTGTCATGCGTGGCACGACACCATCATCAACTGTAACTCCTGGATACACATACACTGTTAGTTCTCTTAAAATCGATGAGTCATCATCAACGTCATTAGTTAATTCTGGATCATCGCTGCTACATCCAAGACACAATCCTGTAAAACAAAGCGAAAGGATGAAAAAAAATGAGAAAAACGGTTTATTCATAAAAGTAATGGCATTAGGCTTATGAAATTCCCTCTTGGGACATAATCTTGGTTTGTAATTCCGACAGGCTCCTGATTTATTGAACCGCCATTAAATGTGTTGCGCTTGTTAATTTCGGTCATAGATGTATTTGATATGCCAGCCTTTGTTTACACCAGTGCCGTCATGCTCAATAATCATTCGCTGACCAGAGAAGGATACATATAGGGTTATATCTTTATATGCTGCCACATCTTGATAAGTAAAGGTATTGCCCTTGACAATTATTTTGTAGTTATTAATTCTATCAGAACTGATTTTCAGATCAAGTTCATGCAGGCTTGTAATGCCCTCCTGCGCCCCCATTTCCTTCATCTGGTCGTAGTCTAAATAACCGATTTTACCATCCGAGGTTGTAATTTGAGCCTGATAGAGAGTCCAAGACCCCTGCATTTTATCAAGTATAGATGTCTGCGGCTCGTCTTTTTCGTCTCCGCACGATACGAATCCCACACTCAATGCCACAATAAATAAAGCGTAGAATAATTTCAAGTATTTCTTCATATTTATATAAGATTTTGTTAGATATTTCTTTTAACACTCATGTGTTAGATATAAGCGAATNGAGGNGATTTTTCGATTTTAATGTACTCCATGTTANGTCNCACAGNTATATTGAGATTTAACACAGNGTACATCATATGAGNNNATGTTAGANTGTGTNGAACTTATANCNTAGGTTAATCATGAAGTTCCCATTGCCTACTTTGCCTCCCATTTTTGAGATATTGATTGCGGAGACTTCATAGGCGAGTGCGGCTGAATATCTGTTGTTCCACACTATTTGAGGTCCGAAACGAAAGCCGAAATCGAAACGTTTGAGTTGAGGATTATCACCTCCGAACAAATCTATCTCTGTCTTTGAATCGTGGGCAATATTGCTGCCGGAGTATTTCTTAACATCCTTGCCGTGGAGTCCGATCGCGAAATATGGGCCAAAGTCGAATTGCAGACGGAAATCATCATTAATAGAATAGCAGTAAGATGCGAGTATAGGGATTTCGAGGTATGACGGCGAGAAAGTTGTTTTGAGGTTGCCACCAAAACCTCCGTCGTTGTTTCCTACCGTTCCTTTCATAGTGTAGAAAATTCCAGCCTTGGCAGATAGAGAAGTTAGAATAGGCTTCTCTGCCATTACGCCGATATTAAGACCGGCTTTAATGCCGTTCCAACGATCGACATGTGTGAATTGGCTTAAGTTAAGTCCGAGCTCGCCAGAGAGGCTGATGCCCTCGTCAGATTTAGTACTATCCCAAAGAGGGGATTCGGCCATTGCTGTGCTCGCAAGTGTAAGCGTTGAGAGCAAAAACAGTTTTTGTAGTCGTTTCATAATGAGACCTGTTGCTTTGGACTCTCTTCATTGCAATCTAAATTATTGAACATTAAAAAATTAGCGTGAGAGCCATTACTGATGTCCATTCCACGACTTGAGGCCTTCGCAATGCCCATTGGAGTAGAACGGACAACGCAGAAGCCTCACGCATGATATGATACACCTATTGGGAGAGAAAAAAATCCTCTCCTAATCAGTTATAATCATAACCACATAAGTCATCTACCGTTGTCTCATTCTTGACTCCAATCTGAAAGTTGCGAAGTTTCAAGTCNTNANGAAGAGAGCGNANTAAACGCCTTTTAATAATATGTATGCCGACCCGCCCGCAAGCCCCGACCGGGCTTCCGCAATGCNGTCTGNATCGCAAAGATAATCATAAATTGTAAATCACACAAATNATTGTGTGATTTGAAAAAACAAAATGNTATTCNATAGTCGATATNTTCAGTATGACACTTTTACNACAGTTTTTTGAAAAAAATAAGCGACGGCCTATCGGCCATCGCCTATTATGCTGTAATTTTTGCTGTGAGCTAAAATTATTTTGCAGCTTCTGCGGGAGCAGCTTCAGCGGGAGCAGCTTCGCCTTCAGCAGCGGGAGCAGCTTCTTCGCCTTCAGTAGCGGGAGCTTCTTCGCCCTCAGCGGGAGTAGCTTCTTCAGTAGTAGTTTCTTCTACAGCAACTTCTTCAGTAGCGGGAGCTTCTTCAGTAGTAGCAGCTTCTTTGTTTTCACCACCGCAAGAAACGAGAGCCATAGAGGCGATCACAGCGAAAGAAAGGAATAATTTTTTCATTTCAGTAAGAATTAATAATAAAACAATAATTTGTGCTTCAAAAACAGTGCAAAGGTAAGGATTTATTTTTTACCACCAACACTTTTTGATAATTTTTTTTCAAAATAAAGATTTTTTAGCACTTAACAAGTTGAATACGCAACCGACTCATTATTTAATAATAAGTTAAAACAGCGGCAAAAAGCCTTGTTTGTAAACTTTTTTTACGCTATACACATTATATATAATAGCCGCTCTCTCAATCAACCCGTTCAACCCTATAAAAAACATATACGATGAAAGTATTGACTATAAACGGCAGCCCGCATCTTAACGGCTGCGTCGACCGCGCGCTGCGCGAAATGGAAAAAACATTTCAGGATTGTGGAATCGAAGTGGAGCGTATCAACATCGGCAACAAAGACATTCGCGGATGCATCGCCTGCAATTACTGCCGCGAGCACGGCCGCTGCGTTTTCAACGACCTCGTCAATGAGACAGCCGCAAAATTTGCCGAAGCCGACGGTATTGTCGTTGGCACCCCCACCTACTACGCTGGAGCCAACGGCCAAGTGCTCGCGTTTCTCGACCGCCTTTTCTACAGCACCTCAGGCGTATTCGACAAGACTATGAAAGTTGGCGCCGCTGTGATTTCCTCGCGCCGCGCCGGCTCGACCTCGGCGTTCGACGAAATCAATAAATACTTCACCATCACCTCAATGCCGATAGCTTCGAGCACATATTGGAATGAAGTGCACGGTTTCACTGCCGAAGATGTGGAGAAAGACCTCGAAGGCTTGCAGACAATGCGAAATCTCGCCCGCAACATGGCCTTTATGATTAAAGCTTTCAAGGCTCAAACCGAGAAAGATGGCATTCCCCAGCAGGAACGCGGCTCATTCACCAGCTTCTACGGATAAACAATCACGGCTTACGCAAAACAGGGTTCTACTCCAAAAAAATGGCATAAATGCCACTTTTTTGGAGTAGAATCGCCGNATATAGCCCCAAATTACTTGTTTTTACTCTTAATTCGGCCTANNCGGNNTCTAAAAGTTCGGGCTTAAGGAGGAAATCGATCAGACCAATCGTAACTATTCCGTCCTCATTTCGCTTAGGGAGGATGTAGTCTTTAACAATAATAATCTTTTTAAAAGAATCATCGATATTGAGCAATGAAGCTGACTCCTGACGCTCCTTAGCGTCGGTCGGCATAATGAAGGCCGATTGGATATAATAGCGTTGACTACCTTTATTAGCCACGAAATCCACTTCATACTGTTTTCTGACCGTTTTACCCTCTTTATCCGTCGTGCGACTTTCGACCACGCCTACATCAACCTGAAAACCGCGGACTTTCAACTCATTATAGATGATATTCTCCATAATGTGATTTTCTTCCTGCTGCCGGAAATCAAGTATGGCATTACGAATCCCTATGTCAGTGAAGTAGTATTTCGATAAAGTATTTATGTACTTTTTGCCCTTAATATCATATCTGACAGCCTTCTCTGCCATGAACGAATCGCATATATACGATAGATAATTGCCAATCGTTTTGTTAGACAACGTCACATTTTTCAGGCTCTTAAACGTGTTTGCGAGTTTGTTGGGATTGGTCGGCGCCCCGATGGCTGATGCGATGACCTGAATCAGCTCCTTTAATTCCTCCTCGCCGCGGAGATTATATCTCTCTATTATATCTTTGACGTAAACCGTTGAATACAGGTTTTTAAGATATTCGATTTTCTTGTTATCGCCAGAGAGAGTAAGCACATGGGGCAGGCCTCCATAGGTATAATAATCAGCCCAAGCCTCCGTAGGGTGTCGATTCTCAACCGACATCCACTCCGCAAACGACAGTGGATACACATGTATCTGGTCACCNCNNCCTCTNAANTCNGTGNNNATATCCGANGACAANAATCNNGAATTGCTCCCNGTNACNTAAACNTCGGCNTTNTCNATNTTCANNTAACTNTTNAACACATCTTCAAANTCNGNNACNTGCTGNACCTCATCAAGAAGNATNTAATACATCTTGGAGTCAATCATCTTGGAGTCGATATGGGCCAGCAACGCGTCGGGATCGCGCAGCGCGGCGTTACGACGATCTTCTAAATCGATCTTGATTATATGGTCGTCGCCTACTCCCTGAGCTTTCAGATAATCGCCAAAAAGCTTAAATAACAGATAAGATTTGCCCGAACGCCTTAATCCGGTAATAATCTTGATAAGGCCGTTGTGGCGGCTTTCAATCAGTTGGTTGAGATAATAGTCGCGCTTGATTTCCATGGTGTCTACTCCAAAAAAGTGACATTTATGCCATTTTTTTGGAGTACAAATATAATCATAATACCACTCCCGACAAACTGCTACTCCAAAAAAATGGCATAAATGTCACTTTTTTGGAGTAGAATCGCCGTATATAGCCCCAAATTAGAGCTATCAACCCATTTTATTAGCATATCTCGCTGAAATTGCGTAACTTCGCGGTCGGCTTCAATTTCGGGCCATCATTATGATATTTATTATTTAATCATATAAACGACATGAAAGCATTTGTTTTCCCCGGACAGGGAGCTCAGTTTGTCGGCATGGGCAAAGACCTTTACGACAACAACGCGACCGCCCGCGAAATGTTTGAAAAAGCCAACGAAATCCTCGGCTTCCGAATCACCGACATCATGTTTGCCGGAACCGACGAAGAACTCAAGCAGACCAAAGTCACCCAACCCGCCATTTTCCTCCACTCGGTAATCCTCGCCAAGACTCTCGGCGACGAATTCAACCCCGATATGGTTGCCGGACACTCTCTCGGCGAATTCTCGGCCCTCGTCGCCGCGGGTGCCCTCTCGTTTGAGGACGGCCTCCGCCTCGTTGCGGCCCGCGCGCAGGCCATGCAGAAAGCCTGCGAGCTCAAGCCCTCAACCATGGCAGCCGTGCTCGCCCTCCCCGACGAGAAAGTAGAGGAAATTTGCGCCGGCATTGACGGCACAGTCGTTTGCGCCAACTACAACTGCCCTGGCCAGATCGTTATTTCGGGCGAAGTTGAGGCTATCGACAAAGCTTGCGAGCAGCTTCTCGCCGCTGGCGCAAAACGCGCCCTCAAGCTCAAAGTCGGCGGCGCGTTCCACTCTCCCTGCATGGAGCCGGCCCGCGCTGAGCTTGCCGAAGCTATCGAGGCCACTCCTGTCAGCACCCCGATTTGCCCCGTTTACCAGAATGTCGACGCGAAGCCCCACACTGACCCTGCCGAAATCAAAGCCAACCTCGTGGCTCAGCTCACCGCCCCCGTGCGTTGGACCCAGACCGTAAAGAACATGATCGCCGACGGCGCTACCGAGTTCGTTGAGCTCGGCCCGGGCAAAGTGCTCCAGGGCCTTGTGGCGAAAATCGACCGCGCTATGGCTGTCAGCGGCAAGCAATAATCAGCTTATTAATAGCTTCAAGAAAATATAGCGACTCGGAATCTTCCGGGTCGCTTATTTTTAATGATGTATTATAACAGGCATGCCAAGCCACCCTCTGGCCACTGATAGCCTGATCGAGTCGCCAACGCGATAACGGCTGTAGTCGCCAACCGACACCTGCATCTCCCTTACGAAGCCGCTGCTGAAGCGCACGTCGATGTCGTAAACCGTATAAGCCTCTCCTTGAATGTATCGCGCTCGGCCCACGCGGCGCGAGCGATGGCGCGTCGAAGTATGTTTTTCGACAATCGCCACTTTCTCTTCACGCGTGTTTTCTCTATCGGCGAAAACGTAGTTGCAGAAAAAGAACAGACACACCAACGCTACCGAGCAGCTTACAGCCTGACACGCGGCGTTGGGTAGCCACCGACGGCTTCGCGTCAGCCTCCGCCACGGTTTCCACAAAACGAATGACGACAACATACCTAAAGCCGCGCCACCCGCGGCGGGGCCCGGCAGGTCGACTAAAGTGACTTGGTAAAACGCATATGTTATCACGCCCAACAGCACCACAACGGCCGCGATTATCAGCGAGGCCACCGCGCGGCGGCTCATTTTTTCTTTCAATCTAAACATTTTTACCTCCTTTAGCGCTAAGTCGACGGCTAAAAATTTGCCCTTTGACCCGATTTTTAATAATTTTGCACCTCAAATTTACAGTTAACAGAGCAATGAAAAAAGTATTTATCAAAGTTTTTGCGTCAATCGCGCTTTTCACAGCCGCTACCCCGGCCTATGCGCAGTTCAACCTCGGCAAAGCCATTGACGGCGGCATGAAAATGGTTCAGGCTTTTACCCTCTCTGACGAGCAGATGGCCGCCTACGTGAAGGAGTCGGTCGATTGGATGGACAATAACAACCCCGTGCTTCCCGAAGACAACGAATACACCAAGCGCCTGCGCCGTCTGACTGAAGGCATCACCGATGCCGACGGCATACCATTGAACTTTAAAGTCTACGACGTGGTCGACATCAACGCCTTCGCCTGCCCCGACGGCAGCGTCAGAGTTTTCTCCGCGCTCATGGACAAGATGGACGACGACGAGCTTATGGGCATCATAGGCCACGAGATCGGCCATGTGCTTAAACGCCACTCCAAAAACGCTTTCAAAAACGAGCTTTTCACCGGCGCGCTCAAGGATGCCATCGCCTCCACAGGCGGCAAAGCGGCGGCTCTCACCGAATCGCAGCTCGGCACTCTCGGCACATCGCTCCTGAACTCTAAATACTCTCAGAAACAGGAGAACGAGGCCGACAACTGCGGCTACGATTTCCTCGTGAAGAACAACCGCAACCCCTGGGGCATGGTCATGGCCTTCGAGAAACTTATGGGCATGGAAGGGAACGCCTCTCAGAGCTATATCCAGAAGATGTTCTCATCTCACCCCGAGACCCAAAAGCGCATCAACAACATGACTAAACGCTGCCAGAAGGACGGCTACACCCGCCCCGACAGCAAGTAATCCACGCATCCCCTCCCCTCTTTCTCCTCCCTATCCCCCTATCACTGACATCTCCATGAAAAACCTCTTAGCGACGCCGCTACTGGCGTTTCTCTCGGCCGCGATCCCAGCGATTGCGGCCGTTTATACCCCCGTCGACGGCGGTATCACAGTCGAAGCCGACTCGGGCCAGCGAGTCCGCGTAACGCTCCTCGGCGAAAACCTCGTCAGGGTTTCGGCCACCGCTCCCGGATCTGATTTCGCCACGGACAACAGCCTCGTCGTTTTGCCGCGGGAGAAATTCACCGACTTCACCGTCAAGGACGAGGGCAACCGCGTCATATTGTCGTCCAAAGCCATAAACGTAGCCGTAAACCGCGCCGACGGCCAGGTCAGTTTCTACGACCCGATGGGGCGTCTGCTTCTGGCAGAAGATCATGGAGGCCGATCCTTCACCCCTATCGAGGTTGAGGGAACAAAAGGTTGGACCGTAAGCCAGTCGTGGGCATCGCCCGACCCCGATGAAGGTCTCTACGGGCTCGGTCAGCATCAGTCAGATGAATGGAACTACAAAGGGAAAAACGAAGAGCTGTTTCAATACAACACCAAAGTGTCGGTGCCGTTCGTGGTCTCGACCGGGGGCTACGGCCTTCTTTGGGACAGCTACTCGCTCTGCCGCTTCGGCAATCCCGACGACTACCTGCAGCTCGGCGACGCCTTCACCCTCTACGACAAAGAGGGGCGCCCGGGAGCGCTCACAGGCACGTATACCGGCAAAAACGGGCGCGTCGTCGCCCGCCGCGAGCCTAATATTTATTTCGAGCATCTCGTCAGAGGCGACCTTAGCCGCGTGGTTAATCTACCCGAGGATTTCGCCTACAACGGCTCTACCGTAGTCTACGAAGGGGAAATCGAGCCAGACACGTCGGGCGATTTCAATTTCATCATGTATTATTCGGGCTATCAGAAAATCTATATCGACGGCAAGCTCGTCGTGCCCGAACGCTGGCGCACGTCGTGGAACCCCAACAGCTACAAATTCTCAGTCAACCTCCTCGCGGGGCGGCGAGTGCCGATACGCGTCGAGTGGCGACCCGACGGCGGCGTGGCCTACTGCGGCCTGCGCGCGTATAAGCCCGTCGATGCCGCCACGCGCGACCGACTCCGCTGGTGGGGCGAGATGCAGGATATGATCGATTACTATTTCATAGCCTCCGACAACATCGACGGCGTCATAAGCGTCTACCGCACCCTTACCGGCAACGCGCCCGTAATGCCCCGCTGGGCAATGGGCTTCTGACAAAGCCGCGAGAAATACAACACGCAGGATCAGGTGCTCTCGACGCTTACCGAATATCGTCGCCGCCAGATTCCTATCGACAATATCGTGATCGACTGGCTCCATTGGCCTCAGGATTCATGGGGAAGCCACGAATTTGACCCCAAGCGATTCCCCAATCCCAAACAAATGGTTGATTCTATCCATCAAATGGGTGGAAAAGTTATGATATCTGTATGGCCGAAGTTCTACGCCACTACCGAGCATTTCAAGGAATTTGACAGCCGCGGATGGATGTATCGCCAGGCTATCACCGACTCTATCCGCGACTGGGTAGGCCCCGGCTATCTCGGCTCATTCTACGACGCTTATCACCCCGAGGCGCGCAAATTGTTCTGGAGCCAGATGCGCGACCATTACTATCCGCTCGGCATCGACGCCTGGTGGATGGACGCGTCGGAGCCCAATGTGCGCGACTGCGTCGACATACAGTATCGCAAAGACCTCTGCGGCCCCACCGCCCTCGGGCCCTCGACAAAATATTTCAACGCCTACGCGCTCATGAACGCCGAGGCAATCTACGACGGCCAGCGAACCACCACTCCCGACGACCGCCGCGTGTTCCTGCTCACGCGCTCAGGTTTCGCCGGGCAGCAGCGTTACAGCACAGCCACCTGGAGCGGCGACATCGCTACCCGATGGGAAGATATGAAGGCTCAGATTTCAGCCGGACTCAACTTCGCGATGAGCGGTATACCGTTCTGGACAATGGATATAGGGGGCTTCTGCGTCGAGAACCGCTATGTAGCCGCGCAGAAACAGTTCGACAAGACCGGGCAGGAGAACGACGACTTGAAGGAGTGGCGCGAGCTTAATACCCGATGGTATCAGTTCGGAGCTTTTTGTCCCCTCTACCGAGCTCATGGCCAGTGGCCTTTCCGCGAAATCTACAACATAGCCCCTGCCGACCACCCCGCCTACGAGTCAATGGTCTATTACACCCGCCTGCGCTATAGCCTCATGCCCTACCTATACTCTCTCAACGGCCATGTGCATTTCAACGACTACACCATCATGCGCCCTCTCGTCATGGACTTCACCGCCGACGTGGCCACCCGCGACATTTCCGATCAATTCATGCTCGGCCCGGCGCTGATGGCCGCCCCCGTCACCGAATACCTCGCCCGGTCGCGCGCCGTATATTTCCCCCAAGGCGAGGTATGGTACGACTTCTATACCGACTCTCGACTCCCCTCAGGCAAGACCACTGAAGTCGCCGCCCCATACAACCGCATACCCCTCTACGCGCGAGGCGGTGCGATCATCCCCTTCGGACCCGACATTCAATGGAGCGACCAGCGCGCCGCCGACGTCATCACCCTCTACGTCTATGCAGGGAAAGACGGCAGTTTCTCGCTCTACGAGGACGAGAACAACAACTACAACTACGNGAANGGCGCATACTCNACAANCGACTTCACATNGGNCGACTCCGATAGCCGCCNCACAATATCTGACCNAAGCGGGCAATTCCCCGGTATGCTCGAAAACCGCAAATTCCGCATNANCAANNTCGACAAGGAAGGCCGACATCCCGCTAAGGAGTGCGNCTACTCAGGCAAAGCCGTTTCGATGGAAATATAAAACTACCCTTATGCTACCCACCAAGCTTAGAATCATAGCTTTAGCTGCTATATCCTGCGCCCCGGCGGCGCTCGGCGCCGACAGCCGGGCCACCGATTTCAACCTCGACTGGCTATTTCAATTGGGCGACACCATCGTTGAGACCGACTGGCGCGCCGTCGACCTCCCCCACGATTGGGCGATCGAGGGCAGATTCAGCCTCGACAATCCGTCGGGCACAAGCGGAGGCGCGCTTCCCGGAGGCATTGGCTGGTATCGCAAATCGTTTGCTATCGACGGCGACCTGACGGGGAAAAGGGTATTTCTCGATTTCGACGGAGCCTATATGAACGCATCGGTAAGCGTCAACGGCCATTATCTCGGCACCCGCCCTTACGGTTACGCGTCGGTCAGCTACGACGTGACCGACTGTCTCTCCAAAGGAGGCGACAACGTGGTGACGGTGAAGGTCGATAACGCCGAGCAGCCTAATTCGCGCTGGTACTCCGGCTGCGGCATTTACCGCAACGTGTGGCTCCGCGTCGTCAACGACTCCCATATCGCCAAGGACGGCACCTTCGTCACAACCCGCTCCGACACCCTATTCATCGACACTGATATTAACGGCCCTACCCGCAATCTGACGCTGCGGCACTCGGTCATAGCCCCCGACGGCACTTTAGTAGCCTCATCAAGCAGCAACCTCAGCGGCGCCAACGACCGCCAGGCTATCAAAGTCGACTCCCCGGCGGTATGGGATATCGACTCGCCGAGGCTCTACACGGTAGTTTCGTCGCTCGTCGACACCGCCGACGGTAGCGTGGTCGATGTATACATGACCACCACCGGCTTCCGCAGCTTCAGCTTCGACCCCTCGAAAGGCTTTTCGCTCAACGGCAAGCCGATGAAGATCAACGGCGTTTGCCTCCACCACGACGCCGGGGCTTTAGGCGCGGTGGTCAATAAAGCGGCTATCCGCCGACAGCTCTCCATGCTAAAAGATATGGGCTGCAACGCTATCCGATGCAGCCACAACCCGCCCGCGCCCGAGCTCCTCGACCTCTGCGACGAGATGGGCTTTCTCGTCATGGACGAGTCATTCGATATGTGGCGCAAGCGTAAAAGCGCCCATGACTATTCACGCTATTTTGACCGATGGCACGAGCGCGATCTCGACGACCTAGTTCGCCGCGACCGCAATCACCCGTCGGTAATCATGTGGAGCATAGGCAACGAAGTGCTTGAGCAATGGACCAGTGCCCGCGCCGACACCCTTTCGCTCGCTGAGGCCAATCTGATTCTCAACTTCGGTCGCTCGGAGGAGGAGCTTGCGGCCGAATCCTCCGACATGAGCGTGAACTCGATGCTCACGCGCAAGCTCGCCGACCGCGTCCGATCGCTCGACCCTACGCGCCCCGTCACCGCCGGTTGCAACGAACCGCGTCCGTCGAGCCATCTTTTCCGCTCCGGAGCGCTCGACATCATCGGCTATAACTACCATAACGGTTGGATCCCCGACGTGCCCAAGAACTTCCCCGGCAAGCCGTTCATTCTCTCCGAGAGCAATTCGGGCCTCATGACCCGCGGATACTATAAAATGCCCGCCGACTCGGTCGACGTGTGGCCCGCCCGATGGGATATACCCTTTTTCGACCCCTCCCTCTCATGCTCATCCTACGACAATTGCCACGTGCCGTGGGGCAACTCCCATGAAGAGACGTTAAAGCTGATCCGCGACAACGATTTCGTCAGCGGCCAGTTTATATGGACCGGATTTGACTATCTCGGCGAACCGACGCCCTACAACTGGCCCGCCCGCAGCAGCTATTTCGGTCTTATCGACCTCGCCGGATTTCCTAAGGATGTCTACTACCTGTATCAGAGCGAATGGCGCGACGATGTGGATGTGTTGCATCTGCTGCCGCACTGGAACTGGCAACCGGGCCGCCAAATCGACGTCTGGGCCTACTACAACAATGCCGACGAGGTAGAGCTATATGTCAACGGCGTTTCGCAAGGCGTGTCATCAAAAACTCCCGACCGACTCCATGCCGTATGGAAAGTGGATTTCGTGCCCGGCAAGCTCACGGCGGTCAGCCGTCGCGACGGCAGGGAGGTAGCCGTTACTGAGGTGAAAACCGCCTCACTGCCCCATCATATCCGCCTTACTCCCGACCGCGACCATATCGCCGCCGACGGCAAGGATTTATGCTACGTGACCGCCGAAATAGTCGACATCGACGGCAACCTCTGCCCCTGGGCTACCGACAACATCACCTTTGCGGTCGAGGGTGCGGCTTTCAATGCAGGGGTCGACAACGGCTCCCCAACATCCCACGAGCCCTTCAAGTCGTCGAGCCGCAAGGCATTCTACGGCAAGGCTCTGCTTATTGCACAAAACCTACGCGGACNCTCAGGCGACGTAATCATCNGANCNGAAGCGCCGGGCNTACTNCCCGNCGAAATCNCNCTCAANNCCGAGTAGCGTCCTCTTTGCCGCCAACCCTCCGGCATAGCCTGTAAGCTTATTATCGCTTCCTACGACCCTGTNGCACGGCACAAATATCGNCAGCCNATTNGCTCCTACCGCCGCGGCCACCGCTCTTACCCCTTTCGGGTTGCCTACGCGGCGCGCTATTTCGCCGTACGAAACCGTCAGGCCGTAGGGAATTCTTAGCAGCTCGGCCCATACAGCGCGCTGAAACTCCGTGCCGGCCAACAGCAGCGGCGCATGGAGCTCCCGCGTCTCTCCGGCGAAATATCGATTAAGCATCTCGATAGCTTGCTCAATGACGGCCGACGTGCCCTCCTCGTATTCCGCGCCCAGCGAGCGGCGCAGCTGCCTGTCGATCAGCGAGCGGCGACTCTCCAAGTTCCAGTCGCTTAGACAAAGCCGCTCGCCGTAAGAGCCTAAAACGAGCTCCCCGGCGGGCGACATGTACGTTGCCGTTGTTATCTTGTTTTCAATCACTCCGCGGCTTCATTTATTGCATCATGTTCGCTTATCAATGCGACGATTTGGTCTACCCGCGCCACTAAGCCGTCGAGGTCGAGCGACTGCTGATTCGCTCCATCTTCGGTCAGCACATATTCGCCGTCGGTCTCACCCCAGCGTATCTCCCACGAATGTAGACCTTCGCGCGATAATCGCAATCCATACGATCCAAGCGACTTAGAGTCGTACAGCTCTATGGAGTGACCCTCTTTGAAATGCCACCCCTTCTTCTTCTGATCATAGAAAAGCGGGTAGTACTTATCGTATAAATAGTTGATTACCACGTCAAAGCAATGGCTATCCGACGTTTTCTGCTGATAGAATATCACGTGGCCCTTCTCCTCGTCGACACGCTTACGCCAACTCTGCCATATAAGATGCGGCCTCTGCTTCATGTACTTGATCCACCCCGTGTTAGCGGTGGATGAAATGACATGCTCGCAGAAAGCATCAAACGACGCGTCGCGGTTCCACTCTATCCACGCGTCTAAGAAGTTTTTGATGAAGATGCCGTTGTTGAGCTGCTCGTCGCGGAGATAGCGCTTCACGCTGTTGTCGCGGTCGCGGTTGAATTCATACAATCTATTGTCGGCCCGCCAGCAATCGGGTTGCATACACAGCAATGCGGCATAGTATTTCTCCTGCTCGGCCTGATTCCAGTCGTTGCTGATATTGACCCACTTCATGAAGCAATCGGTGTAGCGGTCAAATTGCTCGCGATCGTCATTAGCCCATATATAGAGAAATCTTATCTGGCCCCAGAAGTACTTTATCTTTTCGGCTCGACGTATCGACTTGGTCCAGCCACTGTCGATTTTGTCGCCCGGCAATCTTAGCGCGGCCTTATGTCGCTCTTCGGCGAGCGACTGATTGTCGATACCTTTATAGTTACGACTGATGTCTTTGACAAACGCCACGATAGCCGTATCATCTTCGTACAGGTCTTTTTTCTCCGATTTCACATACTCTTCAAGGGCAGCGGTAATCTCCTCGACGCCGCCGAACGCTTCGGCCAGTCTTCTCCGCTTGTCGATGCGGGCGTTGTTGTTGTCGTTCTTGAAAATATTGCGAGAGAATCTTACCCACTCATCGAAATTACTCAGCCACTTAGGGCTGTCGGCCTTATAGGGGAACAATCGCAGGTAGCGCGAAATCGCGAACAGCACCGCCAGCACGTCGTTGCCCGGGTCGTAGCCCGACAATCGCTGAAAGTAGGTCTCGTCGGTGTCCTCAAAATTAGCGTCGCGGGGAAGAAGCGCCGTCACATCGGTGTATTTTCCGTCACCATTGTCGACTATCCAGTTGTTTATATCCCCGATCAGCCGCGCGAAATCAACAGCGACGCAATATGGCGGCAGCGGCTCCGCGACGGCGTTTCCTCTCCAACCTATCAGCTGATTCTGATACTGCAATATCAGGTTATCGACATTATCGCCTTTAAGCTGATAGGCCGATTCATAGAGGTTTTCGGTCCTCTGAAGCCTATCCCGGTATCTTCGCTTCGCAGCCTCGTCGTCGGGCGCCGGGGCGGTTGCCTGCGCCGAGCTTACTACCGCGGGCATTTTGGCGAACAATTGCATGGCGATCATGCGCAATATGAACAGTTTCAATCGCCGCTCTGTCTCTTTGGCGGCATTGAGCTGCCGCGTTTTCATCTCGTCGGTGTCGGCGTGAAGGCCCATTACCTTTCCGGCGTTTTGCTGCCAGAAAAGGTCAATCCACTTTCCGTCCATATACGCGCGCCAGTCGTTTTCGACTGCCGCCACGGCGAGTTGCTTCCCGTCGGTTCCGCTCTCTGTCTGGAGCATCTGTATCTCCTCCTCTAAGGTCGACTTAAGCTTGTCGAAATCCGACAGCAGCTTGCCGCGGGCGTTCATCTTGATGAACAGCTCGTCCGACATGCCGAGCTTACCCAGGTCGAGGTAGTTGAATTTGATATTGTCGAGACGCTTGCGGCACTCCTCCATATCGAGCGACCAATCCATTTCGGCGCATATCGCGTCGATCATGGTGAGCATCGACGCGATGGTTGGGTCATACTGCCAGCTCCATTGAAACCAATCGCGGCGCTTTATCACGTCCGACGGCTTGCAATCTTTCTTAGCCGCGCTTTCATCCACAAACTGCCGCGCGCTGTGCTTCACCAACTCCTTGCAGAAGGCTTCTGAGGTATTGCGGGTGGCGTAGGTCAGAGCGGCTTCGCCGTCTGTGGTTCGCAGATTTACCCCTAACGCCCAGTTGAGCAGAAACAGCGTGGTGAGACGCTGCTGCCCGTCGAGCGGCTCGAAGGCATTGTCGCGCTCGCTGCCGTAGATGAAGTCGAGTTCGGTCTCAGGCTTCTTCCCGGTCACTACCCACATAAGGCTGCGCACAAACGAGTCGCGTATCTCTCTGACCTCCCTGTTGGCGCGGCCCTGAGCGTAGTCGCGCTGTATCTGAGGTATTCTTATCTGATGCTCATCAATGAGGCGGCTGAATGTTGTCGTCTCTATATTATTATATGTGTTGTTATTGTCGCTCATCGGCCTATCTGTTTTCGACGGTTTCAAATATCGGGTCAATCACTTCGTGGATAGCTTTTACGTATCCGTTAAGGTCGGGTTTGCTCCAACGCGTGTTGTCGAGAAACGACGACTCGCTGTCGGAGTCGGTATAATATTTCAGAAACACGTTGCGCGTGCCTGCCGGCATAAACCGTCTCCCCGCCTTATCCTCTCTTATCACGCAATATCTCTTGTAGGGGAAAGGCGCGTCTTGATATTCGCGGTTGGTGCGGTAATCAAGCAACGTAAGATTGCCTATGTTATCCTTGTTCTCAATGGCCGAGTTCTCAGCCTTGAAATAATCAATCGCCCGCTGGCTTACTTTCTTATACGTATCCTCGATGCCGTGCTCGCCCCGCTCGTAGCGAGGAAGGAGCTCATTCACCTCGCCGAGCAACGATTTAGCGGCCGATGCCCTCTCGCTGACCTTCGACTCCAACTCAAGTATAAAAGCGACGTTCCTCAACCAGCGCAATCGGTCGTCGCGCTCGATCAGCGACGCGTTGTTCTGCGAGTCGATATGCTCTATATCCCACCCCTGGGTCTTGAACTGGTCGAAGGCGAATCGCTGCCCTTTCAGTCGCGATGACTCCACATTGAAGAGCAGCAGCAGGCGGAACACGAAATTCGATCCGTATTCCAGGCCGTCGATAGCCGCCGTGCTCAGATACGTCGTGTTGTTCTNCTTGAAATACTCCATTATGAGCTTNCGGAGCGTCAGCTNGGTGTNTTCGNTTGTCCACTCATGGGCCGGCGAGTCACTTTTAGCTCGCTGTATCTGGTTGTAGACTTCTCTCGGAGTCGAGCCGTTGGCGATAAGATAGCCCACGTAGTGATAGTATAGCGGATTCTCAAACCATTCGACCAACTTGTTGAACGTCGCTATCGTGTATTCCCATGCCCATTGCATCGTTATCGGCCCTTCGATATTATGCTTACGGCGCAACCCCTCCCAGAATGGGTCGATCTCCACCGAGTCGTCGCCTATCTCGCGGGCGCGGCAATAGTCGTAGAGCTTCTGAAACAGCCGGTAGGAATAATCCTTGTCGGCGTTGTCCTTTGGCTTCTCCGTCACGAAGTCGAAGAGCGCGTCGATGCGCGTCTGGCAGTCATCGTCGTCATTGCTGATGAAATACCAGAACGGATTGTCCTGAAACTTGCGCTCCATCTCGTTCCATTCCATCGAGAGCTGGTCGGTGCGGGTAGTGTTTCCGGGATTAACTTTGCTGGCGTTCATCAGGAAGAGGGCCTTGATAAGCTCAGAGCTCGTCAGGCTGATTTTACCCTTGTTGAGACGGTTGAATATCTGTATGCTTTCGAGGTCTTCGCCGTCGGTCACGACATACCAAATGAATTTCACCTTTTTAGGATTTTTCTTGAACAGCAGCGTCTGCTTGAACATGGAGTCGACATCCTCCCCATCCCTTATCTGCTCCTTAAACCATCGGTCGATCACCGATTTCGCCACCGACAGATAGTAGCTGTCGATGTTGTCCGACGGATTCGGGGCGTCGAAATCGAGTTGGGGGCGGTTGGTGTACGTCAGGTCGTAAATCATATCGTCGGTATACACCTCCTTCTCCCCCTCGGTGAGACTTTTTGAGAATATCCTCATCAATATCAGCCTGAGGGTTGTCAGTCGCTGCTGTCCGTCGAGCACCTCCCATCGCCCGGGATTGGCTTTCGACTCCTTCACGACTAAGGGCTGCAGGTAGTAGCTGTCGTCCTCGTCCGATTTGGCCGACATCTTCGCGAAGCTCTTTATATCTTCGAGCAGGTCGAGCACCTGCTTATCCTCCCAACGGTAGCCGCGCTGATACGACGGTATCTCGNAGTGATGTTTCGCGTCGAGAAATTNGGCTATCGGTTTCGGNCTGAAGCCGGGNCTATATTTCGNTGAGTTATNATCGNTCATGATTTTATTGACATAGATTCTGAAAAGGTTTGACCGCACGCTGCGGTCGTTACCGCAAATTTACGAAAACTATCCTTAACCTCGATAAACCCTTCAAAGGTTTTTGATAATTAATTCGTTGGCCCGGTCGATATATCCGTTGTCGAGAGTGGCGAGATATATTCTGGTTGTGGCCTCGCTTTGGTGGCCGAGGGCGTCGCATATCGTGCCGATGTTCACGTTTTTCATCTTCGCTATCGAGGCCCATGTGTGGCGGCTCGTATATGTGGAGATATTTGCGGCGATGCCCGCTTGGCGCGCTATTAACTTGAGATATTTATTGGCTTGCTGCAGCTTGTTTTGATATTGCCGGCGATGATCGGCGGCAGGCTCCGTGATAATAGGCAGCAGATACGGCGACCCTTCAGGCGCGGGATAGCGGTCGATGATGCGCTGTATCTTGTCTACTATGCCTATCGCTATGCGTTGGCCCGTCTTGCATCGGTGGTACACGATGTGTCCTCCCGCCAAGTCGCTCTTCCGCAGATATGCCATGTCGACAAACGAAATGCCCATCATATAGAAACTCAGCATAAACATATCCCTGACAAACGCCATCGTTGACCGGCCGTCGAGATTAAGATTCTTTATTTTCATCATCTCCGCCTCGCTGATAGCGCGTTTGCGCGTCTTGTCGACCCCGGTATAGACATTCGCGAAAGGGCGGCGGTCAATCGTAAGCCCCTCCCCTACCATCCTTCGGTATACAGCTCTTAGCGCCCTCATGTAGAACGACAGCGTATTGTTGCACACCCCCTTCGCCGCGAGCCACGCCGCGTATTCCTCAATCAGATTAGGCGTAAGCCGCTTCGCGGACACCTCTTCCCCGCCGCAGAAACTCGTGAAACTCTTCAGCGCCGTCGCGTAATTGCGGGCCGTTCCCCGATGATTGCGGCTCAACTTGCCCTCTATCTCGCGGCGCATGAACGCCGCCAGCGTCACGCCCCCGTAACGGAACTGACGCCCACCATTAAAATTACTCTTCATCGTTAGTTAGTATCAAAAATCAGTATATTAGTATTAATAATTCGGCTGAATTATGCAATCTCCATGTTTTTTTCTTTTATAGCTCATAGTAAATGATTATTTTTGCGATGAGTAAGTATCGTAAATTAGTTTATATTAAGATTCGAGATTGATCTTAGTGAGATTTGATTTTGCGAAGAGGGACTTATGGGGTTCCATAATGACCGATGAGCAAAATAAAAGATCGCAATAGCAAGCTGAAGATTGGTATAAACTAATTTTCGATACTTACTTAAAACCCAAACCTTATTCATTATGACAACTCATTTGCCTGAATTCACCCCCGACTATATCCAATAGCTCAAGCCCAATGAAATATTCGTTTTCGGAAGCAACCTTATGGGGCTCCACCGGGGTGGAGCGGCCCGCACTGCCGTCGACAAATTCGGCGCGATTATGGGCGTTGGAGTAGGTCTGCAAGGCCAGTCATACGCTATTCCGACGATGCAAGGAAACTTAGAGGCTATAAAACCTTACATCTATCAGTTCATACGAGTCGCGGCCCTTCTGCCTAATCTGAAGTTTTACGTTACGCGCGTGGGTTGCGGCATCGCTGGCTACACCGATCAGCAAATCGCCCCGTATTTTATGGCGGCCTATGATTTACCCAACGTGGTCCTCCCCGAAAGTTTTTTCCACATAATCAATACCGCCCGCAGATACGCGAGCGAAGTGCAGTATGAGCCTTACCCCTCGGTCAGGATAACCTATTACCCCGAAGACGTAGAGAAGATGGCCAATATGACAAAGGAAGAAAAGTCGGATTACATCGATGAATTAATCCGCGATAAGCACTACATAATAGCCAAATAACCCTTCACAGCCCNTACGGCATTCTTATTAGTATCAATCGTCAANANATCCNTCANCTNTACATCGGAGAGCACTTTCANCAAANCGTTCCCCCCNTNTACGACGATTGAAAATCCACCATGGGCCTTATTCCCTACAAAAANAGAGGCTGCCTAACACTGATTGTGAAGTGACCCCTAAAGTTAGACAGCCTCATTATCCGCAATGCTTTTAAAATTAAGAAAAAGGAATGATTAGAAAAACCATTCAAGGTTAATCTAATCATTNCCTTTTTGTCGAACANGTTCTATCGCCTNCTTNNCTGTCACTATCACGCTTCGGGAAAAATGGAGAAATCTTCAGGCACTATATAATCCTTTTCAATTGTTACCCTCTGAAAGGATTCTTTCGGTTTCCTCTATTTAGAGCTGCTGTTTGAAACGGCGCATCTTATGCCCCATATTTCAGTAGGCATTATAGTGAATTTTTGCCGGAGCCCACTTGTCTTTTGGCGCGACTGGTTGAGCCGGATATCCGAATGCCATCACGTTGAGAGGTGTCAGATTGGAGGGCAGGTTAAGAATCTCGCGCAGACGCTGCTCACGGTCTTTAAGAGGATAAATCCCGCACCATACGCCACCTACACCAAGCGCATGGGCAGCAATGAGCATATTCTCAGATGCGGCAGAGCAGTCTTCCACCCAGAATCCGCCGTCCGGTATATCCCCCTCGAAGAGGTTATCCATATCGCCACAAACCACCACTGCAAAACTGCAATGCTCCACCATCTTGGTGTACTCAAAAGCCGCAGTGATAGAATCTTTTAAATTTTGCTCATTGACAACCACAAAATGCCAGGGTTGCTGGTTGGCAGCCGTCGGAGCTGCCATGCCTGCCCGTAGGATTTCATTAACAATGCTGTCGCTAACCTGTTCATCAGTGTAATTCCTTACACTCGCGCGGGTCATGATGCAGTCAATAACACTCTCTGAAACGTTGACATCATTTTTCTCAGTTGAAGAGACGGCAGCAAGTCGCACCGAAACCACTACCAGTGCAATCGCCAATAGCACAATTATCCAATGATAACTTTTCATGTCAGTTTTTATTTGTTTATAGTAAATTTACTTAATTTGGAACCGAAAGGATTATACTTGCTTCAGCAAAGAACCCGTGGGACACACAAAACGGCAGAAAGGACGGTTGATGAACAATGAAAGCACTATGAACAGACCACCGACTGCCAATATTATCCATGAAGCCGACTCGACAATGAAAGCTGTGAAAACTTCATAGTCTATCCAACTTACCCCCCAACCGATGAAAAGCAAAGTCAACAGCAACACCCATAACCCTTGACGGAAATTATCGAGCGCCTTGACAAGTTTGGGCGACATTTTCCATTTCTTTTTACATATCTTGCCCGCAAGTTCCTGAAGGGAACCGAAAGGACATATCCATGTGCAATAGAAATTAGGCTTATTGAAGAGGGGATAAATAAAACCTACAATGAGAAGGAGGAGTGTCGTTAAGAAACTGAGAGTCATTTGCGGTGCTCCGGAAAAGAATTTGAGCATCATCGCATAGTCTATGAAAGTACCCGCCCAAAAGCCAAGGACTGCAACATTGAGTACCTGCTGAATGATNCGGTATGCAGGTTTTTTGATGAAAAGGGGCACAATCGCGCCTGACAATATAACTATTAAAGCGGCGATAGTGACAATAGAGAGATGTCCGGAATTNNCNNCTTTAACACCTTCGGCGTAAGCAACTCCNACACGCACATTCTCTATANAGGCATTTGAGGAATANGTCGCTCCNGTCACNGCATCNACCTCCATAGTCTCCGCCTCCTTTAAAGTCTTGCCGTCCCATGCATGTGTAAGGCCTGCGGATTCAAGGCGACCGAAAAATTTCGGGCTTTCCGAGTTGCTCAAAGCGACTATTGAATCAATCTTGCCCTCTGTAACGTAAATCTCCAAAGGCACAGGACCCCCATAGCCCGAAATCTCCTTCCCTAAATCAGTAGTGTTTATTATTTCCTGAGAGCCTTGATGGCGGATGGGATTGACATTTTTTTGCTTCGTTACTGAAGTGTTAGTTCCTGATGAACAATAACTTTGTGCATCTTTGCCAAAAAGAGAGCCATTGCGTACAACGGCAAGCGCGGCAAGAATACATAAAACAGTAACGAAAGCCACAATCCTTGTTGCGACTTTATTGGATTTCGTTTTAATAGTTTTTTTAGTGGCTTCTTCTTTAGAATGCTCAGTCTTAGGCAAACGTGGTGAATGTTGATCCATATTATTACATTAGAAATGTGAATTTGTTATCTTCCTAATAAGTAACAATCGCTTCTTCGGGAATGTTCAGTACATGGCACTAATAACGAACCCTGGGGGTCCTCATCCCCGCTCTCACGCAAAAAGAGCCGCAAGCCATGCTTGCAGACCTCTTTAACTCTGCTAATTCAAAATGGTTAGCGTCCGGGTAGCGCAATTCAATTTATAATCTGAATCAATTGATTGAAATTGATTAACCAGCGTCATTCCCTATCAAATATTGGCATATAGTTGACGAAACAGAATTCTCACAAGGGGCATGACTAAGCCGAGTGTGGTATGACCTTTGAAGAACCAAAAATGCTTTTTTATCTCTTATCGAGATATTTGTCAAGATACCAGTATAATGCGTCAAGAAATTGTATCATATCATTCAAAATATTTTTCTTGCAATATGCCGTGATATGCCCCCAAATATTATCTGCCTCTTTTTTTGATAAATTAGTAAGCAAGGTATCATTGCAACTTGTGAGAAGGAAAACTACAACAATATTTAGTTATAAGACTCGACTTGCCTTATTACTCCGAAAGGATAAGGGATTGTTTTCTTTGAGTACTTGTAAACTTTAGGATTGTAAAATTGAATTTGAATTTCTAAGAGTTGACCATAGTTCAAGACTCCTACTTTATCTAAGTCCAAGTCCTGACATAACGGCATATAGTAACTTATGCCATTATACAAAAATTCCATAGATGAATGATAATTGCCACATGGCAATCTATCAATAATTACACTATCATTTCCACATGTCTTGACGGTTTTGCCGATGCTTTGATACACAACTGGGATGGTAACTGTTGATATGCTATCATTGGGATACGTTAAAGATTTGAACAACCGTTTTCCATATTCGGCAACTCCAGGCACATCTTTTCTCACATCATCAATCCAAATATTACCATATTTAGCTGTCAGGCAATCCATGATGACTGTATTGTAGATCTTCATTTGATGTTCAGAGCAATATGNNANGCANCCAAAGTCNTCGTAATCCACTCCATANTTTTTCTTGAAANTTTCTTGCCCGATATAAANNNNAGGAGCNATNCCNCCTNGTAATAAAAANGATGCCTCTCCANTATTCCATTTTCNATAAGCTATTTCAGGNGCATAAGCGGTATCATTCCACCCAAATTGNTTCTCAATTTCNGCNGTTATAGAGTCTATCTTCGCTTGCCGTTCAAAATCNGNAATNGTTGATTGAGCATTAAGCAAAAGGCCTGTGACAGCCAATAATATGGTCATGATAACTTTCATAAGATATATAAAATCAGGTTTCTTGATTAACTACAAAACTCTCTACAACTTCCGCCTCCAGATTAATGATAACCTTGCCAGAATTCTAATACGCTCATCTGAGCGTAGGTGCCACCATATCGTCCTGCTTTGGCTTGAAGTGATATGGCGTTGGTTCGTGCCACAAACTCCTTTACACTTATCTTGAAACTGTTGAGACCTGACTGATTTCTAATTGTGGCGAATTCGCCATAATTAAAATCCGGATTGTACACTTTCTCCCAAATACCAATAAATTCAAGCGTGTTNCGGTTACGNAGCCAATCAGTAATGAAAAAGTCACCATCTTTGGCACGCAACATATCGGTNAGACAAATGTAGTCCTCTCCGTTTACTTTTACGACGTTAACATCGGTATCCTTTACTGTTATTTTTGCCATTGGGGAACAAATGTTTTATTTCAAATGCAAATTTACGCAAAAAAATCTGACAGTGGATGGGACATTTGTCCATTAGCGGTAAAATCAGTGTTTTCTGTATAAAAAGACAGGGAGTCTTGCTGCGCAAGCGCTTACGCAATAACGAACCCTGGGGGTCCTCATCCCCGCTTTCACGCAAAGAGAGCCGCAAGTCGTTGACTTGCGGCTCTCTTTGCGGAAAGACAGGGAGTCTTGCTGCGCAAGCGCTTACGCGATAACGAACCCTGGGGTCCTCATCCCCGCTTTCACGCAAAAAGAGCCGCAAGCATGGCTTGCAGCTCTCTTTGCGGAAAGACAGGGATTCGAACCCTGGGTACCCGTAAGGGTACAACGGTTTTCGAGACCGTCCCGATCGACCACTCCGGCATCTTTCCTCGGGTCGTTAAGCTCTCGCGCCGGGGCGCGTTTTGCTTTTGCGGTTGCAAAGCTACGAAGTTTTTCCGTCTCTTGCAATTTTTTTCTTACATTTTTTCAATCGCTTCCGCGCCTCGATTATGAGTTACCCTCGACTGCGGCCTGGATACGGTCGAAAATTTCGTCGATCGTGCCTGTGCCGTCGATTGGGAGGTACGAGCCTTCGTCGGCATAGTATTGGCGAAGCGGCTCGGTCTGGTCGCGGTACACTTTGAGGCGATTGTTGATAGTCTCAGGCACGTCGTCGGCGCGGCCTGTCTGCTGGCCGCGTTTTATCATGCGCTCCACGAGCTGCTCTTCGGGCACTTCGAGGCCGATCACCGCGTCGACGGCGAGATCGCGGTCGGCGAGGAGCTTCTTCAGGGCCTCAGCCTGGGGAATGGTGCGGGGGAAGCCGTCGAGTATCACGCCGCGGCTCTTCACGGCCGGTTCGTTGTCGATTGTGTGGGCCAGGATGTCTATCATCAGGTCGTCGGGGATGAGCTGACCTTTGGATATGAACGAGTCGGCGAGCTTGCCGAGATCTGTCTGGCGGGCGATATGGCTGCGGAGGAGTTCGCCCGTAGAGATATGATGCAAATTGTACTTATTGATGAGTTTCTCGCTCTGGGTGCCTTTACCGCTGCCGGGGGCACCTAATATAACAATGTTTGGCATAATTATTTAACGGTTGCTGNGGCGAGAGTAGGGCGGGCATGGCGGGGAGAGGCGGNCCGATGGGGCCTGGCGATGCCCTGNGCAGCTTCAGGGTNNATAAGTCAAGACTTNTCTNAATTGTTTTCTTTGNGCACGNATATGTCGTTGAGGTTTCGGGCCATTCCGTCGATGTCGAGTCCGAAGCCTATGATGAATTTGGTAGGGATGTTGAAGCCCACGTAGTCGGGATTCACGTCGGCGCGGCAAGCGTCGGGCTTGAACAGCAGTGTGGCTATCTTGATTTCGGCGGGCTTGCTTTCCTCCAGTTTCTCGATCAGTCGCTTTATGGTGGTGCCGGTGTCTACGATGTCTTCCACTATTATCACGGTGCGGTCCTTGATGTCATCCTGGAGGCCGATCACCTCCTTGACCACGCCTGTCGACGAGGTGCCTTCATAGCTTTTAAGCCTTATGAACGAGATCTCCGCGTCGGTGTCAACAGCCCTGAAAAGGTCAGACGCGAAGGGAAACGCGCCGTTGAGCACGCAGAGAAACAGCGGGGCCTTCCCTTTAGTGTCGGCCTCTATCTGCTTGGCTATCTCGGCTATGCGGTTGTCGATTTGTTTTCTTTCGATATAAGGCACGAAAGTAAGCCCGTTATATGTAACTTCTGGTTTCATCGTGGGTGGTGATAACTTTTCCGCGAAGTTATGCAAGAATTTTCATAGTTTAGCAACTTCGCGCGAAGTTTTTTTATTTAGTAAGATAAAAATCATGGAATTTTTGTACTTTTGCGGTTAAAATTCATCTGAAATGAAAATTTTCACCAACGACGAAATCCGTAGCATCGATAAATACACCATAGAGAAAGAGGGCATCTCGGCTCTCGATCTCATCGAGCGCGTGGCCGAGGCCGTGTGCGCCGAAATCACCTCCCGCTGGCGCCCGTCTAAGCAGGTTATCCTCTTCGCCGGGCCCGGCAACAACGGGGCCGACGCCCTCGCCGTGGCCAGGCTCCTCTCCGAGCAGGGCTACAAAGTCCACGTCTATCTCTTCAACATCGGCGGCAACAAGCTTACCCCCGAGTGTGCGGCTTGCCGCGACAAGCTTGCCGACTGCCAGGGCCTTAGCCTCACCGAGGTGGTCGACACCGTCATGATGCCAGAGATTCACCATACGTCGCTCATCGTCGACGGCCTGTTCGGCTCAGGGCTCCGCGAGCCTCTAAAAGGCGGATTCGCCTACCTCGTGCAGCGCATCAACGACGCCCAGGCCACCGTGGTCTCTATCGACATCCCCTCGGGGCTCGCCGGCGACTGGAACCCCGCACTGATCTCGCGCAACGTGGTCCACGCCACCCTGACGCTCGTCATCCAGCACCCCCGCCTCGCCCTCTTCATCCCCGACAACGCCGATCTCGTCGGCGACTGGAAGGTGCTCGACATAGGTCTCAGCCAGGAAGCCGCCCGCAAGATTCCCGCCCGCTTCTATCTCGTCGAGGAGCCCGATGTGTACCGCGCTCTGCGCCGTCGTAATCCCTTCAGCTCCAAAGCCGACTTCGGCAACGCCATTATCTACGCCGGCAGCTACGGCATGATGGGCGCGGCTCTTCTGGCCGCTAAGGGAGCCCTGCGCTCAGGCGTCGGCAAAGTCACTCTCGAATCGCCCAAATGCGGCTACCCTATTCTTCAGACCGGAGCCCCCGAAGCACTCTTCAAAGCCAACCCCGGCGAGTTGCGCATCGAGAAAATCACCCCTGAGCACAAATACGACGCTATAGCCGTCGGCCCCGGCATCGGCACCCAGGAAGCCACCATCCGCGCCCTTGAGGAATTTCTCTCTGCCGCCAAGCAGCCCGTGATTCTCGACGCCGACGCCCTCAACTGCATAGCCCAGCGCCCCACGCTCCTCAATCTCGTGCCGATTCTCTCGATCATGACTCCCCACGCCGCTGAGTTCGACCGCCTTTTCGGGCCGTCGCAGACCGCCGAAGCCCGCCTTCAGCGAGCTTGCGAAGTCGCGCAGCGCCATAAAATACTCATCATACTCAAAGGCCACTACACCGCCATCATACGCCCCGACGGCAAAATCTACTTCAACTCATCCGGCACCCCGGCGATGGCCACCCCGGGCAGCGGCGACGTGCTGACAGGCATGCTCACATCGTTCCTCGCCCAGGACTATAAGCCCGAGATCGCGGCCCTGCTCGCCGTCTTCATCCACGGCTACGCCGGAGAGCTCGCCGCCGAGGAGCATAGCGACTACGGCGTTCTCGCCTCTGACATCGCCGACAATATCGGCCGCGCCATCAAGCTCATCCTCGAAGTCTGATTTCCTGCCCGGGAACCGCGACGCTCCCCCGCAAAAAAAGGCTTCACAGTCTCCAATGGCTCAAAACCCTCATCATGAAGAAACTTCTCCTTCCCATAATAGCCCTCGCCGCCGTCTCCGCGACAGCCCCGGCCCAACAGGCCCAGAAATTCGCGGCCACCAAGGCCAACGAATACGGCCTTACATACACCCTCCCCTCCACCGGCTTGGAAATAACCCTCGAAGCCGAAATCACCGTGAAGCAGCCCGGCGAATTTGCCAAATACGCCTCGCGCTACCTCAACATCAACAACCCTATCATGGAGCCGTCGACTGCCGCCCGACTCAAATCGGCCGTTATCACCCCTGTCGCCGTGCCCGACCCCGATCAGCAATATCTCATCACCCTGAAATCGCAGCAATCCCCCTTCATCATCCTCGGCGAGGGCAACATACCGCTGGCTATCAACACCGACAACGTCCTCGAAATAGCCGCGCCTCAGCTCCCCGCGGCTGTACCTGCCCCCCCGACTCCTCTCCAGACCCCCGCTGCCAACCAGGTGATCACCCAGGAGATGCTCCAAAGCCAGTCATCGGCCAAGCGCGCCCAGCTCGCCGCCGAGCAGATCTACGCCCTCCGCGAAAGCCGTAAGGAAATTATCACCGGCCAAGCCGAGAACATGCCCCCCGACGGCTCTGGTATGCAGCTCGCTCTCGACAACATCGAGGCCCAGGAGCAGGCCCTGCTCGCGATGTTTGTCGGCACCACCTCCACGAGCACCGTCGTCGCAACCCTTCCCGTAATCGTCCCCGACGACGACATCAACAACATGGTCGTGGCCCGCATCTCCCCTACCGAGGGCATCATTTCACCCGACAACCTCGCCGGAGCCCCCGTTTACCTCTCCCTCAGCATCCTTGAGCGGGGCAATCTTCCGGTCAACGAAAAAGATGAGCCGCTCCCATTCCCCAAAGGGGGCATAGCCTACCGTATCCCCGGCCGGGCCGAGTGCCAGATCAAGTATGAGGGCAAAGTAGCCGACCGCCAGACCTTCGACATAGCGCAGTTCGGCGTCGTCTACGGCATGAACCCCTCCAACTTCACCGACAAGAAAGCCCCCATCTTCCTCCAGTTTGACCCCGTCACGGGAGCCGCCGCCAAAACCGGCCCCGCCAACTAAGCGCCTCAGCTCTCCTGTGCGTCCACCGTCTATCTAAATCACATACTTTAAGCTATACTCATTGAAACCATTTAAGAAATCCTTGAATTAAAATAATGAAAAAACTAATCATTGCAGCCACAGCTGCCCTCATCACACTTCCCCTCGCCGCCCAAGACCAAGAGGTTGCCTTCCCCGGCGCCGAAGGTTTCGGCCGTTTCACAACCGGCGGACGCGGCGGCACAATCATCCACGTGACCAACCTCAACGACTCCGGCGACGGATCTTTTCGCAGCGCGGTCAGCGGCGCCACCAAGAAAATAGTGGTTTTCGACGTAGCCGGCGAGATCGCCCTCCAGTCCGACGTCAGCATCGGCGCCAACACCACCATTGCCGGCCAGACCGCCCCCGGCCAGGGTATCACTCTACGCTACTACACCGTGCAGCCTGCCGGTAACAACATCATAATGCGCTACATCCGCGTGCGCCGCGGCCAGGAGCGCGACGTCAACGACGGCGCCGATGCCTCATGGTGCCGTCACTATAAAAACATCATCATCGACCACTGCTCCCTCTCATGGAGCATCGATGAAGTGGCTTCGTTCTACGACAACCGCGACTTCACCATGCAGTGGTGCACTATCGCCGAGTCGCTCAACAACGCCGGCCACAACAAAGGCGCCCACGGCTACGGCGGCATCTGGGGCGGCAAAAACGCCTCGTTCCACCACAACCTCATCGCCCATGTCAACAACCGCGCTCCCCGATTCAACGGCGCGCGTTACAACTGGAACGGCTACGACGGCACCCTCTACCCCAACTCAATCCAGGCCGAGCGCGTCGACTTCCGCAACTGCGTGATGTATAACTGGGGCACCGGCGGTTGCTATGGCGGCCCCGGCGGCGGCTATATCAACATGGTCAACAACTACTACAAAGCAGGCCCCGGCACCTCCAACCGCACCCGCGTCACCCAAGTCTCGGCTGCCGACGCCGGAAATGCGGGCGACAACATCTTCCCCGGCCTCTGCTCCCGCTACTACATCAACGGCAACTACGTGACCGCCGCCTCTACACCCGAGAACTACGACTGGAAAGGCGTCGTTTACGACAGCAACTCCTCGATCATAACCCGCGACGGCGACCGCTACGTTCTCGACGAGAAAGAATACTTCGGCAAGGATGAAACCAACATCGAAGTAAACGGCAAGAACTACATCCGCGTGCGCCTCGACCAGCCCATCGACGTGGCCGCCACTACCACCCACGACGCCGCTACCGCCTTCGAGAAAGTGATCACCTACGCCGGCGCCTCCTTCTGCAAAGACATGGCCGACGCCCGCTATGAAGAGGAAGCCCGCTCCGGCACCGCCACCTACTCTGGCTCTGTGACCCGCCGCGCCGGCCAGCTCGACATCGTCGCCGACCAGGGCGAATACTCAGTGCCCTCAGAGAAGCGCCCCGCCGGATTCGACTCCGACGGCGACGGCATTCCCGACGAATGGGAAATCGCCAACGGCCTCGACCCCAAGAAGAAATCCGACAGCCGCTTGCGCACCCTCGACCCCAAAGGTCTCTACACCAATATCGAGGTCTACATCAACTCGCTCGTCGAAGACAACACCCGCGCCCAGCTCGCCGACGCTATCGACGCCGTCGACCACTACTTCCCCTCGACCGCGTCGGCTGTCCGCGACATCGTTTCCGATCCCGCTGCCTCAGCCGTAGGATTTGAATACTACTCGCTCGACGGACGCCGCATCCCCGCCCCCGCCGCTGGCCTCTCAATCCGCGTCACCATTCTCTCCGACGGCAGCCGCCTCACCGACAAAGTGATCCGCTGATTCCAATCCCGACCATACTCTCCCGTTAAGGCCGCTCCCCCCAGAGCGGCCTTAACTTATCTCTCGGCTCTCCTCTCTCTCCTCCTCGCGCGTCAGCACCCATCAAAAAGCAGCCGCGCTCCCTCTGGTAGGGAACGCGGCTTGACTATCGTTGTTAGAGCCTGATTAATCCACCGGAATATCCTTGTTAACATTCTTGCAGCCCGCGATAGCGTAGTAGAAGAGATAGGCGAGCATCGCCACGATCAGCATGTAAGAGAACATATAGCCGAACGACGACGAGAGCCAGTTGTGCTGTATCAGAGGCATAATGCCGCCGCCTACCACGAGCATCATGAAAATACCCGACGCCTGCTCGGTGTATTTGCCGAGACCCTCGACCGCGAGGTTGAAGATACCGCCCCACATCAGCGACGTGCACAGGCCGCAAAGCACTAAGAAGAGACAGCTCAGCGGCACCTGCGGTGTCTCCATCATCTTGCTTGAGTCCTCTATCCCGATCTCATATTCCTCCATAAGGCGATCGGCCGGGTTTACCGATTTCTCCACAAGAGTTTCCGTCGACTCGTCGAGCTCCTTAATCTTCACTGTCGGATATTTGGCCCATTCAAAGCCCTGCGGGTCATTCTTGAATTCCTCGATAGCCGAAGTCGGGAGGCCCACGTCGGTCAATATCGCCTCAGTCTTTGCCGTCGGATTGTAAATGAACTCAGGCACCGAGAACGTTTTATCTTTAGGAAGGAAATACGCTATAACCACAAACACTATCGCCACGCCCGAAACGGTCATCAGCTGAGTCGCGGTCGACACCTTTCCCGAAATCGCGCTCGACGACACGCGCCCTACGAGCATCAGCAGCCAATAGCACATTGCCATAGCGCCGCCGATAGCCGCGCCGTTGATAAGTATGCCGGCTCCCTTCTCCGTAGCGTCGGAGATATAGAAATTCATTTCGGCCGGTATGCCGATCTCGATACCGACGTAGAAGAAGATGCCTATCGCGCCAAGCACGAAGTGGCGAAACGACCATGCGCTGTGGCGCGCCTTCTCCTTCTTGATTCCCGCGGCCTCGTCGGCTTTCTTCCGCTCAAGACCCGGCTCGGGAATGTTCACGCATAATATAATAATGTATGACAGCGCGAACACGCCCATGCCTATGAAGAGCAGCGGGGCCACGTCGGCCATCGCCGTGTTGCGGGTTACGGTGCCGATAAGCGCGCCTACGAGCATCGGGGTGAGCGACCCCGCGAGCGAGTTGAGCGAGCCGCCGGCCTGAAGTAGCTGGTTGCCCGCCTTGCCTCCCCCGCCGAGCAGGTTGAGCATCGGGTTGACAACCGTGTTGAGCATACATACGCAGAAACCGCATACAAACGCTCCGAGCAGATAAATGAACAGATTGAGCGTCACAGCCTGGCCGCTGACGTTCATCACTATAGTCTCTGCCCCGAATATCGAGCTAAGATACTGTATCGCCAAGCCTATGAGTCCGAGCACTATAGCCCAGAGAGCGGTCTTCTTATATCCCTTGTTGGCAAGCATCTTACCCGCCAGAATACCCATAAACAGGTAAGCCGCGAAATTCATAAGGTTGCCGAGCATGCCCGACCACTCATACTTTATGCCCCAAATATTGCCGAACGGCGCGGCCATATTAGTGACAAATGAAATCATGGCAAAGAGAAAGAACATGGTGATGATGCCCACCCAGTTCTTCTTGCCGGTGTTAACATTCGCTGTCATTTTTCAGTTGGTGTTTTATAAAAATAAGTAAGTTTTGGAATATGCTTTCCTAATACTCGCGGGCGCCGAATATCGCCGTCCCTACCCTGACGAGGTTTGATCCGGCCTCGATCGCTATGCCGCGGTCGTCGCTCATGCCCATACTCAGCACGTCGAAACCGCGCAGCCCCAGCGACTCGTCAGCGCGTATCGCTCGGTAGCATCGGGCTATCGCGTCAAAGTCGGCGCGGATGCGGCCGACGTCGTCGGTGTTCGACGCCATCCCCATCAGCCCGCATATATGCGTGGCCTTCAGCCGCTCGAATCGCCGCTCGGCGAAATACTCCATCAGCTCTTCGGGCGAGAAGCCGAATTTAGTCTCCTCCTGCGCCACGTGAAGCTGCATCAGCACCCGCGAGACTATCCCCGCGCGCTCCGACTCACGGTCGATCACGTCGAGAAGACGCTCCGTGTCGACGCTTTCTATCAGCGACACGTGCCCTATCAGCTGGCGCACCTTGTTGGTCTGCAAGTGGCCGATGAAGTGCCATTGTATATCCTCAGGCAGCTGCGGCTGCTTCGCCAGCAGCTCCTGCACGCGGCTCTCGCCAAACAGTCGCTGCCCCGCGTCGTAAGCCTCTTTGACACATTCCGCCGGGTGAAACTTCGATACGGCCACCAGCCTCACCCCCTCGGGGAGCGACGCCCTTACAGCCTTCAGATTATCCGCGATACTCAATTCGTTGAAACGTTTTTTTTATGGTGATGAACTCCGGTTCTCTTTAATCCTTTACGGCGGCTTTGTAAACGTCCATTATCGGCGTCTCGGCGATCGACACGATCTCGAAGTCGGCCAGCGTGCCGGCCATTCCGCTCATGAAGTTGTCGTAGGCCCCCTTAAAGTCGCTTCCGGCTACAAGTATCTGGCTTATCGAGCGTTTTTCAACAGCCGTTTTCTCGTCGATGGTGATAAACGCCACTTTCACGAGATACCATTTATCGGCCGTGTCGTCCCAGAATATCTCTGAAATCTTTGTGCGCTTCACCGCCGAGATCGTGAAGTCGTCGCTCACGAAGGGGCGCACCTCCTCGGTTGTGCGGGCCTCAGCCTCGGTGAACGACAGCGCGTCGACTAAATACGAATCGGTTACGGCCTTGATCATGCCGTTCTCCATCGTTTTCTTATATCTCACTTTTGATTCAAACCAATTTGCCATAGTTGAAATGTGTATCTTCTTTTATTAGTGTTTTGCAAATTTAGGGCATTTGGGCTATAATGCAAAATAAATATTGCCCGATTCGCTCCTTTTTTATTTCCGCTCGAAATTTTCCGCTCCCTGTTTTATCCATTTCCGATTTATATTTGCTATTTTTGCCAAACAATGACCCATATTATGGCAAATGCTCTGATCGAAATACCCAGGCGGGTCTTCCGCTTCTATGCCGACGGCTTCAGGTCGATGACGATAGGCCGCAAGCTTTGGCTGCTTATCGTTATCAAGCTTTTCATCATTTTCGCCGTGCTGAAGCTGTTCTTTTTCCCCGACCTCCTCAGCCGCGACTACGACAACGATGTCGACCGCGCCAGAGCCGTCGGGCAATCGCTCCTTAAATAATCATTTATCAACTATAATAAGTCTGAAATCATGAATGACCTAATCACCACCGTCGACTGGTCGCGATGGCAATTCGCCCTGACGGCCATGTACCATTGGCTTTTCGTGCCCCTGACCATCGGACTCTCCCTTATCATCGGCATAATGGAGACTATCTATTACCGCACCGACAACGACAAATGGAAGCGTATCACCAAATTCTGGATGACGCTCTTCGGCATCAACTTCGCCTGCGGCGTGGCCACCGGCCTTATTCTCGAATTTGAGTTCGGCACCAACTGGTCTAACTACTCCTGGTTTGTCGGCGACATTTTCGGCGCCCCGCTCGCTATCGAGGGCATCGTGGCCTTCTTCATGGAGTCTACCTTCATCGCCGTGATGTTCTTCGGCTGGAAGCGCGTGAGCCGCGGTTTCCACCTCGCCGCCACTTGGCTCACCGCCCTCGGCGTGTGCCTCTCGGCTCTCTGGATTCTTGTGGCCAACGCCTGGATGCAATATCCCGCCGGCATGGAATTTGACCCCGACCAGATGCGCAACGTTATGGTCAGCTTCACCGACGTGGCCCTCTCCCCGGTAGCTGTCAACAAGTTTTTCCACACCGTGTTCAGCGGCTGGGTGCTCGGCGCGGCCTTCGTGGTAGGCGTCAGCTCATGGTTCCTGCTTAAAAAGACCAACACCCGCTTCGCGCTCGACTCTATCAAGGTTGGCGGCGCGGTAGGCATCGTCGGTATTCTCTTGACCATGTGGACCGGCGACGGATCGGCCGTTCAGGTCACCAAGGTGCAGCCCATGAAGCTCGCCGCCATGGAGGGTCTCTACGACGGCGGCTACGGCGTGAAGCTCGTTGGCTTCGGTATTCTCAACCCCGACAAGAAGCCCCTCGACGATCAGGATGAAATGATATTCGACATCTCTATCCCCAAAGGGCTCTCTATCCTCGCCAACCATAGCGCCGACTCCTACGTGCCCGGCATCAACGACCTCATCAACGGCTACACCGCCGTCACCCCCGCCGGCGACACTATCACCTCCCTGTCCTACTACGACCGCATCGCGATCGGCAAGAAGGCGCAGCAGGCTCTCCGCGACTACACCGCAGCCCGCGACTCGGGCGACCAGGCTGCGGCCGACGCCGCCCGCCGCGCCCTCAACGAGTCTTACCAATACTTCGGCTACGGCTACATGGATAGCCCCGCCGACGCCGTTCCCCCCGTCGCCGCCACCTTCTATGCCTTCCATATTATGGTGCTTGCCGGAGGCTACCTGCTCCTCTTCTTCATCGTCATAGCCTGGGCCTCTTTCAAAAAGAAGGAAAGCCTGCTGTCTAATAAATGGATGTGCGCGTTCGGCCTGCTCACCATTCCCGTCGTTTGGATTTGCAGTGAAGCAGGATGGGTGCTCGCCGAAGTAGGTCGCCAGCCTTGGACCATTCAGGACATCCTCCCCGTCAACGCCGGCGTCTCGGCCATATCCTCCGCCTCGGTCCAGACCACTTTCTGGATTTTCGTGGTGGTGTTCACCGCGCTCCTCATCGCCGAGATGAGCATCATGGTCAACTTTATCTGCAAAAAGACCAAACAAGAAATCCTCAACAATAATACAGAAAAATAATGGAAGCACTACAACTATACTGGTGGTTACTCATATCACTGCTCGGAGCGATTCTCGTTTTCCNGCTTTTCGTTCAGGGAGGCCAAACTCTCNTNTGCNNCTCNAANACCGAAGTTAGCCGCAACCTTAAGGTCAACGCCTTGGGCCGCAAATGGGAGTTGACCTATACCACCCTCGTCGTATTCGGCGGAGCCTTCTTCGCCTCATTTCCCCTTTACTACTCCACATCGTTCGGCGGAGCCTACTGGCTCTGGATGTTCATTCTCGTCAGCTTCGTGCTTCAGGCCGTCAGCTACGAGTTCCGCCGCAAGCCCGGCAACGTGTTCGGCACCAAGGTCTACGACGCCTTTCTCTTCATCAACGGCTCCGTGGGGTGCATTCTCCTCGGCGTCGCCGTCGGCATGATGTTCTTCGGAGCCGACTTCACCGTCACTAAAGGCAACATTCTCGACGGCGCCTCCCCCGTGATCTCGCGGTGGGGCGAAGGCCACGGCCTCCGCGAGATTTGCGATTGGCGCAACCTCCTTCTCGGCCTTACCGTGCTGTTTCTCGGCCGCATGAACGCCTCTCTGTTCTTCATCAACGGCATTGAGGAGGGCACCGACTTCGCCCGCCGCCAGCGTCGCTCGGCTATCGTCAATGGCCTTATCTTCGTGGTGCTTTTCCTCGCCTTCACCGCCGTTGTTCTTCTCGCCGACGGCTACCAGGCCGACCCCGCGGGCAAAATCGTCGAGGTGAAATATCTCTACGCCAACAATCTCTTCACCTACTGGTGGCTCGGCTTCGGATTCGTTGTCGGCGTTCTCGCCGTGCTTTTCGGGCTGGTGAAAACCATACTCAACGTCAACTATCGCCGCGCTATCTGGTGGACCGGTGCCGGAACTATCCTTACCGTCCTCTGCCTCCTCCTCTCGCTCGGTGTCGGCTCAACGGCCTATCTCCCTTCGGTCGACGACCCGCAAAGCTCGCTCACTATCGCCAACAGCTCCGCGACCTCTTTCACCCTCACCGTGATGACCTACGTATCGGTCCTCATCCCCTTTGTGGTCGCTTATATCTTCTACGTGTGGCGAAAGCTCACCTCTCCCGCCCTCACCCCTACCGAGCTCGACCACGAGCCCGAAGCATATTGATCGGCAATCATTGCGATTTTAACTCATTACCCCTCCTATCCGCTCAGGCTGCTCTCCTCGGGAGCAGCCTGCTTATTTTCAGACATTTACACTCATCACACTTCCTCATCAATACCCATATAAATATTAATAAAAGTTAAACACCCTCGTTCCCTGAACCATTCCCCCTCAACAACGTTANAAAGGTATAATTACNATATTTGCACTGTGTTTTTTCANGGTATTAGNTTTANGNTTAAGNATCTATCGGGTGTCGCGACGACAGCNGATTTTTNTTTTATANATATATTATATANTATANCTATANACATATATTATAAATATAACTTATTTCATTTCCGGGAAATCTCCCGCCGTCAACATCTTCCATTGCTTTTCCCCCTCGCCGGCGAGCACAAACATCGCTCCGTATCTCTTCCCTAAGCCCTCAATCATAGCTTTCGCCTCCGATAGAGGCATCGCCATGCACGCCGTGGCCAACGCGTCGGCTTCCATGCAGCTCGGGGCTATCACCGTAGCGCTCAGCACCTCGGTCGCCACCGGTCGCCCCGTCGAGGGTGAGATCGTGTGGCCCACGCGCCCGCTCTCCGACTCCCGGTAGTTGCGGTAATTGCCCGAAGTGGCTATGCCGCAATCGCTCAGCTCGATCACAGTCAGACGCTCGCTCGTCACCTTATCGTCGATCGGCGCGTCGATCTGTATACGCCATTTTTCCCCCTTGCTGTTCACACCCTTCAGGGCTATTTCCCCCCCGNNCTCTACNANATAGTTCTCGCATCCGCTGGTCTCCAGANCGCGGCCTACCTCGTCGCTCCCGAAGCCTTTCGTGATAGCGCTGAAGTTAAACTGCGTTCCCGCGGCCTTCTTCACCATTTTCCCCTCCTCTATGCGGCAGTCGCCTATGCCTACGAGCGCCAGGCAGCTGTCGATCTGCTCCTGCGACGGCTCCCCCCCGCCCTTCTCATACCCGAAGCCCCATAGATTCACCAGCGGTGCGACAGTCGGGTCGAACGCTCCTCCCGAAAGCCCATTGACATGTTGCGACATCGTCAGTATAAGCTCAACCTGGCGATCGGTCGTTAAGGTATCCCCCCTATTAATCCGCGAAATCACGGAGTTATACTTAAATGGCGACAGCGAAGCCTCAACTCCGTTCATCGCCGACATAATCACTGACGACAAATCCTCANCGGCCNCGTANGTGATGNGATAAAACGTGTTCCNTACCANGCCGCTGTCNGNNCGATACTCCTNGCTCCCCGNGCAGCTNNNCANGCAAAGCAGCCNCGCGATCGCNAAAAAACAATNNCTTANCATTTCANAANTNTTGCNGCAAATTTAGCCAAAATCCCTATATTTGCAAAAACGTAATCCCGCGAGCCGCCGAGCTTGCCTAAATCTTATTATCATGACCTCTTACCTTTTTCTCGCCGAAGGATTCGAAGAAATCGAAGCCCTCGCCACCGTTGATATCATGCGCCGAGGCGGCATGGAAGTGAAAACCGTCTCCATTACCGACGACGTTCTCGTTGCCGGTGCCCACGGCATCACCGTTGTCGCCGACCTCACCCTCTCCGAAGCCGACCTCGACAACGCCGACTGGCTCATCGTGCCCGGCGGTCTTCCCGGCTCAACCAACGTCGCCGCCTGCAAGCCCGTCACCGACGCTATCGCCATGCAGGTTGCCAAAGGGGGAAATGTCGCCGCCATCTGCGCCGCTCCCGCCATGGTATTCGGCCCCCTCGGCATCATCGACGGAAAGGAAGCCACAGGCTATCCCGGCACCGAAGGCCTCCGCGCCGATGTGAAATGGACGGGCAAACCCGTGGCCTGCTCAGGCAACATCATTACCGGCCAGGCTCCCGGCGCCGCCTACAAGTTCGCCCTCGCCATCGTAGCCGCCGCTAAGGGCGAGATCGTGGCCGATACCGTCGCCTCAGAGATGTACCTTTGACTCCCCTTTTGACCCATGCGCGCCATTAAGTTACTCCTCGCCGCCGCGATAGCCGCAGCGGCCATCTCAGCCTCGGCCCAGGCAACCCTCGAAGAGATCGCCGCCACTCCCGGCAAAGCCGGGGGCATTTACTACGCCTACCCCGTCGACCAGAGCCTGAACACCCCCGCCCCCAAGGGCTACCGACCCTTCTACGTCAGCCACTACGGCCGTCACGGCTCCCGCTACCTCATCTCCGACCGCGACTACGCCTCCGTGCGCGACCTCTTCCGCGAGGCTCAGGCCGCCGATGCCCTGACTCCACTCGGCCTCGACGTGCTCGCCCGCCTCGACTCTGTTTGGATCGAGGCTGAAGGCCGTGGCGGCGAGCTTACCCCCCTCGGCGTGCGCCAGCACCAGGGCATAGCCTCGCGCATGGCCGACGCCTTCCCCGAGGCGTTCGCCGGCGACGACGCCAAAGTCACCGCCGCCTCCACCACCGTCATGCGTTGCGCCCATTCGATGTACTCTTTCCTCGAAGGGCTCAAAAGCCGCTTCCCCCAGCTCGACATTCCCCGCGAGTCGAGCAACCGCAATATGTACTACCTCAACTACCACTCCCCCGAGTCGGGCCCCTATAGCAGCGACAAGGGCGAATGGTATCTCGACTGGAAGAAATTCCGCAACGAGAAGACCAACCCCGACCGCCTCGTCGCTACCCTCTTCAGCGACTCCACCTTCATCCGCCGCCACGTCGACCCCGTCGAGCTTATGTGGGGACTCTACTGGATCGCCGTCGACATGCAGAACATGGAGACTCAGGTCGACTTCTTCGACCTCTTCACCCCCGACGAGCTCTTCGACCTCTGGCAGGTATTCAACTTCAACTTCTACGCCTGCAACTCCAACTATCCCCCCGCCCGCGGACTCCATGTCGACAACGCGAAGAACCTCCTCCTCAACATCATTGACACCGCCGACGCCTACATCGCCGCGGGCGACCACGGCGCCACCCTCCGATTCGGTCACGACGGCAACCTCATCCCCCTCGCCGCCCTCATGAGGCTCGACGGCACCTACGCCGCCGAGGCCGATCCCTATGCGCTTCATCGCGTTTACTCCGATTTCAAAATCTCGCCGATGGCCGGCAACATCCAGATCGTGTTCTTCCGAGACAAGAAAGGCGACATCCTCGTGAAATTCATGCTCAACGAGCGCGAAATCGCCATTCCCGCCCCTACCGACATCTTCCCCTTCTACCGCTGGCCCGACGCCCGCCAGGCGCTGATGCAAGCCGCCACCACCCCCTTCGCCACCCTCCCCGCCCAGTAGTGCTGCACAATTATCTCTTTTACTGGGCGACGGCTTCAGCCGTCAGAAAGCGTCTACCCCTGTGCCCCCGCCCAGCAAATATCTCTTTTACTGGGCGACGGCTTCAGCCGTCAGAAAGCGTCCACCCCTGCATCCCCGCCCGGTAAATATCTCTTTTACTGGGTGACGGCTTCAGCCGTCAGAAAGCGTCTAACGGCGTTGTGCCCCCGCCCAGTAGTGCTGCACCATGGTGCAGCTTCCTGATACACAATACGTTACCCCATAGTAAAGGCTACTCGCGCGAGTAGCCTTACCTTTTACCTCTAAAAAAATCAATCCTTTGCCCTACTCCTCCGGACTCAGGCTAAGCCTCAATATGCCCGGCGCATCCGCCATATATCGCGCCCCAAACTCCGCGACATCCTCCGGCGTCAGCCCTTCGAGAATATCGAGATACCGCGAATGCATATCCTCGCCAAATCGGTCATACATGCGCATCACCGTGATCCAGTAGCCGTTATCGCGCGAATTCTCCTTGTAATTCTTCGCCATATACTCCTTCACCTTCGCCAACTCAGCCGCCGTGATCAATCCGGGGAGCGAAAGCGCGTTGACCGTTTCGGCCACCACCGTAAACGCCGATTCGGCGTGCTCGGGAGCCACGCGGATATATACAGGCATTATCGCGTTCGCGCCGTCGCTGCCGTTCATCCCAGCCGAGATGCCGACATGGCATTTCACCCCGTAGGTCCACCCCCGCTTCTCGCGCAGATCCTCGCGGAGGCGCGACTGAAGTATCGAGCCGAAAATATGCCCCTTCACCACATTGTCGAGATTATACTCGCATGGTCCGTTATAGAAAGTGTAGGTGATAGCCTCCTTATTCTCCATCGGCATAGTCCACCGCCGCGAATCGCGGGTTCGCGCATAGTGGTAATTCATATCCTTAGGCTGCTCCATGCGGCCGTTGGCCGGGAGCGAAGCCACGTAAGTCTCAATCAACGGGCGGATCGAGTCCGCGTCAAAGTTGCCCGAAACGTAGAAAGTGAAATCCGACATATCGCCGAAGCGGTCGCCCCATAGAGCGAGAATACGGTCATAATCGATGCGGTCGAGATCACCCTGATGCAGATGCTCCCCGCCGAGGGGGTGGTGGTCAAACACATTGGCGTGGATCGAGTCGCCCATCACGTGCACCGGGCTCCCGCTGCGGCTCTCAGCCTTGATCCGCTGATTGGCCAGATATGCAGCGAACGNCTTCGNGTCTTTTCGCAGGTNGGTGGCGCGGAGATAGATGAGCTGAAACGCCGTCGCCATATCCGACGCCGTGGCCGACGCTCCGAGCGACTCCTCCATTTTCTCCACCGAGGCATAGCTGCTCACCTTCTTACCCGCCAGGAGTTTGCGCAGGTCGGTCATCGAGTTCTCCCCCACCGCGCTGAGCGCCAGCACATCGTTCAGAGCCATATAGTCAGCCGACAATGCCGGGTCATAGCTCTGCGAAATGCCTCCCGGCGACTTCGCCAGTATCTTCACCTTGTCCCCCTCATAGTCGTTGGGGTTGAGATTCACCCTTATGCCGTTGGAGAGAGTCCATATCGTCGTGCCGAATACCGGGTGCTTCTCCTCCATCACTATCTTCCCCGCCGTCGGCGTCGCGGCCAGCAGCGGCCTCCCGGCGAATTTGTCGACGTAGGCGTCAAGCTTAGAGCCATCCACGCCCTTATACGCCTCCGCGAGGTCGGCCCCGGTCAGCGTAGTTCCGGCGGGTGCGTAGCAGATAATGACCGCGTTTTCATCCTNCGGCGTGACGATCGAGGCGATATAGTCGTTGACATCTNCGAGCTTCATCTGCGAGATCACCCCTTTTATCATCTTGTATCGCTGCTCCTCTGAGGGTATTACGCCCCCTTCGAGGAAATGATTGGCATACTCCTTAGCGTAGGCCGTATTGGTAATCGTCCCCGCTGAGGCGAAGCGGCTGTCGGCATCGGAGCGGGCCGTCAGCTTGGCGCGCTCAAGCTCCGCGGGGGTGAAACCGCTCGCGGCCGCGCGCTTCAGCTCAGTGGCGAAAGCCTTCATCGCGGCCTTCTCCTCCCCCTTCCGCGCGGTGGCGCGGACAAGCAGCGCCGGCTGTCTCGACGCGAGCAGGAAGTGCATATCGCCGATACCCAGATTAGCAAACGGAGCGTCGGGCTCGTTCTCTACCTCATCATAGCGCTCGGCGAGCATATCGCACACCATCGAGCCTGCCACCTCGCGGCGCAGCTCGGCGATCGTGCCCTCATCTTCCCCCTCTACCCCGCCATGCTTTATATACATCTGGAGCATGGTCTGCCCCTGCTCGGGATCGGTCTGCACCGTCGCGATCACCTCCTTGTTAGGCTCGATCTTCAGCTCGGTCGATTTCACCGAAGCGGGTCCCCCCTTCGCGTCGGCCCACATCGCCTTTATCTGCCCCTCCATATAGTCCGGGTCGATATCGCCCACTACTATGACGCACTGATTATGCGGATGATACCACTTGCGGTAATAGTCGCGCAATTCCTCCGGCTTGAAATTCTCAACCACCGACATCAACCCTATCGGCATACGCTCGCCGTAGCGGCTTCCGGGATAGATTTCGGGAGCGGCCTTCTCCAAGAGTCGGGCCGACGCCTGGCCGCTCCGCTGCCTCCATTCCCCTACTATGACGCCCCTCTCCTCCTCTATATCCTTGTCGTTCAGGAGCAGGCGCCCGCTCCAGTCGCGGAGTATCATAAGGCATGAGTCGAGCGACGAAACCCTCGCCGTCGGCACGGCGCATATATTGTATACCGTGCGGTCGGTCGAAGTGTAGGCGTTGAGATTCGCCCCGAATTTCACCCCTATCGTCTCCAGATAGTCAATAAGCGAATTTCCGGGGAAATTTTCAGTCCCGTTGAAGCACATGTGCTCCAGGAAGTGAGCCAGCCCGCGCTGATTCTCCTCCTCGTTGATCGAGCCTACGCTTTGGGCCAGGAAGAAATCGGCTTGTCCGGCGGGGCGCTCGTTGTGGCGTATGTAGTAAGTCAGCCCGTTGTCGAGCCGCCCGATACGCAGTTCGGGGTCGATAGGCAGCTTATTGAGAGCCGAGGCCGTCATCGCAGCGCCCAGTGCGAGAATTGTCAGGATTTTTTTCATCATATCTTGTTTTGTGTTTCTAAAATATTAACTTAATCGAGGCTTGAATATCGTCGGTTGAAATTCCTTGTGAATAGAAGCCCCGGCGATAGCTTCCCTCAATGGCGAGGGCGAAGCGGTCATTTAGTGTGCGCGTTGCCGTTAGTTGCAGCTCCAGATTACCCGATTTTTTTCGGGCTATGGCGAAGTCGCGAATCTCGATGTTGGTAAGTGTGGTCAGTTCGGGCAGCGACAGCCGCGATGCGACAGGATTTTGAACTCCTCCCCCGATCCGTCCGTCGACCATCCAGCGGCGCGCTATCAGCGCTCTGCCCGACAGCGACACGCTCGCCGCTACGCTGTTCAGAAGCCGTTCCGAAGCCGGGTCGGCGTAGATCGTCGACCTATGCGTGTAAGCCGCCGAGGAAGCTATAGCTATGCTCGCTGACCGGGCGACCTTTATCTGATATGCCCCCTCGAAGGCGGCTGCATAATGATTGTCGGCATACATCTCTATCTCCCCGATTTTGGGATAAATGCCCGACGACGCGTCGCCGAAAAGCGACTCCGCTCCGTGGCGCCGATACGCCTCGAAGCGAGCCGTCAACCCCCATTGAGCTGATTTCCAACCCGCTTCGAGCGACATCGCGTTGTGCCACGCGTGGCATAGAGGTAGCTTATTGAGCGCCGTCAGCACCTTCTTAAACGTGAACCGCGACAAATCGGCCGAAAGCACAAGCCCCTCTCCTTCAATCGGGTAAATATCAGCCGCCACTCCGTAGCGATAACCGTCGAAATAGGCCGACTCACCCTCCCCCGCGAAGCGGGCGTAATGGTTTCCGAGCCTCGTGAGATGATACACCTTCGACTTACCCATCTCGCTGACAAATTTTATATCGTTGGTTTGCTTGTATTTACGCAGCTTTATGGCCACCGCCGCGACGCTCCGCCCCACTCTGTAGCCTATGCCCGCCGAGAGGTCGAGCCGACCCGCGACGTTGCGCGGCCGCGGGTCCGCGTTGCGATAATACAGCCCCGCCTCGTAGAGCAGCTCCGCGCCCCATAGCCATCTCCCGCGGCGGTCGGCGTATCCTCCCGCGAAGAGATAGCGCTCCAGCTTCATATCGCCGCCGACCGAGTCGGCCGTGAAGTATGGATAGATCAGGGCGGCGTCGGCCGATTCGTTCCATACCGTGCCGCTGACCCTGCCGTTGCTATACGAAGCTCGGCCCCATAGGGTTGACGTGCCATGCTTTATATATGCGCGGGCGCGGGCCGAGAAATAGCTCTCGCCGTCGCCGAGCTGCAGGCTCAGAGGCTCGCTCTCATTCCGCGACGTGTAGCCCAACCGTATATCGCTGAGCGACACCGAGTCGCGGAGCTGATACACCACCGGGTCGGCATACGATCTCTCGAATACCCGCGCGACCGGGTCGGCGTGGACGTAAGCCCGCTCCGCTACAGTCGGATCAGTCTGAGCCGACAGCAGCAGCGGCAACGCGATTATCGATATGGCGAGTATTCGTATCATTTGATTGGAGTTACTCCGTCGTAGGTGATACGCTCAGCGGCATTGCCGTCGACGTCGATGGCCGTATGTTGGATTTCAATTTCCGAGGGAGTGACCTCCGGGTTAAAATCGACCGACGAATTGTTTGTGTCTTTATATACAGGATTGCCTTTATCATTAATATACAGCAACTTACGGCGCACAGCCTTGAAATAGCGCGTTTTGTCCTTATCCATCGTGCCGCAGTAAGTCCACCCCGAGTCAAGAGCCGGGGCGCACAGATTCCAGGCATACTGCGAGGCGACGCTGCAATTCACTATATCCGCGACCCACTCGTTGGGCAGGCGGTAGGCGTTGCCGCTCATCGGGAATGTTCCCACCTCCGATACTATCTCATAATCAAAGTCGTAGCGGTAGTCTTTAAGATACGTGTCGCGGTCGATAGGTATGCGCGCTATGCCGTAGGCCTTGAAGCCGCGGTTATGGAGCAGGAATATCGAGAGCGTGTAGCAATACCATTTATCAAGGTTATCAACCGTAGGGCCGTCAATATCCATGGTCGATGGCGTTGTCGACTGGTCATACCACTCGAAGTCGGCTCCTGAGAGGTCAAAGGAGTTGGGGTTAGCCACCCGGTGGTCTATCCCGGTGTCGGCCAGCAGCAGGTACTCGCCCGGCTCTACCGGATGATCCTTGCCGCTGCCCGGAATGGTGTACAGGGCCTGAACTGTCACGTCGGTAGCCATCACGTCGGGCGTGTAAACCCGCTTTTCGGTGGTGAGAAATTTTGTCTCGAAAAACGTTATGCCGTCGGCGTAGATCACATGATCGGTGTTGTTGTAGAGTTTCACGTAGTCGTCGCCGTAATATTGGTTGCCTGAGGGTTGGAGCGTACCGGCAAAAAATATTTCGGAGATAATCAGGTCGTCGTTCTCTACCATGCAGTAGGTGGTCAGAGTCACCGAGTTATGGCTCTTGTCGATAATCACGCTCGAAGCGTTGGCGCGGATCATCGATTTGGCGCCGTTATCGAGAACAGCCGAGGCCGTGTACGATACGTCGTACATACCCGTCACAAGCATCACAGGCTCCCCGGCCTCGAATTTCGACATCCTTCCCGAAGCTATGTTGCGAAACTCTATCGCCTCGTCGCTCTTCGAGGCGACGGTGGCGTCAGAGGTAATGATATTTACCTCCACTTCGATTCTGTCTATAGCGCCGTCGAGCGAGTCATCGCAAGCGCAAAGCGCTGTCATCGTAATTAATATCGCGAATATCCTGTTCATATATTTAATTTGATTATTGATTTGACAAGTATGTGGGATTACTATATTATTACTGTGGCCTCCATGCCGAAGTAGGCGTCAGAATATCTTCTTACGGTCATGCCGTTGCTCTTATAGTCGGGAAGATAGTCGACTATGCGGTTGACAAAGGCCGATACCCTCAGCCAGCGGCCTATCTGCTTGGTGGCCTTCAGNTTGAGATAGACAGCCGTCNGCACTTTCACGNTGCGGTAGGCGTCNTCGTTATAGCTCTTCACNAGATAGCCGAGAAGTTGNTTGGCCTCGACCGCTTCGGCAGTGTATGGGCGCAGGAGTCCGTCGGCAGCCGATATGTAGGAGTCGGGCACCGGGTTGTCGCGCAAGCGTGTCGTTTTCACATACCACATACACTGCACCGTCGTCGAGAATATCAGCCCCCAGCGCGGTATTTGGGTGTCAAACATGAAATTGGTGTTCAACTGCTCGTTTACGCGCCCGTCGGTTGTGTCGTAAATGCCTACATACATGTCGCTGATAGCTTGATCGCCTACCGCGTCATTGACCGTCGAATAGAGCATCTGCGAGTTGGAGTATGTCGATTTAAACCATGCGCCGCTGATTATAAGCGAAGTGCACAGTGGGCGCCATCGCTCTGTTGAAATCTGATACTCGATGCCCCGCTTAAGGATGCGGGTGCCGTTGGAGGCGCGGCGAAATCCGTCGAGCACCCTAACGTCCTCGTATGGCAGCCCTTCGAGAGCCGGAGGGGCCGTAAGAGCCGTCGGGTCGATAGCCGTAGCGTCATATTTTCGGTAAGCGTAGGGTGAATAAACCGATGAGTAGCGGAAACCGTCGGTCATCCGTTCCTGAAAATACCCTACCGACAGGCGGTTGTTGCCCCACGAGGCGCTGGCCCTCACCTCCCATTTGCCGTTTCGGGCAGGATGAAGCGCATAGTTGGTGGCGTCGACCTTATATGTGCGCAGGTTGATGCGGCTATATTCCAGCGGATTTGCCGCGTCGTAGTAGTTGAGCTGTATCAGGTCGTTGTAGTGGCATTGCGGAAAGAGATAGTCGATTGTGGGCATTTTGGTGGTCAAGCCCCATCCCCCCGCTATCATGAATCGGAGCGGACGCCCCGCCGAGATCTCAGGGAAGTGCCACGCTACATTGAAGCGGGGATCGAAATATGGCTTTCGGGCAATGTCGTAGCGGCCATCGAGCGCGGGGAGGGTGATGAATCGGGCTCCCGCGCGCAGCTCCGCGCGGCTGTTGCCGACGTTGGCCGTCAGCTCATCTTCAAGAAACCCCGACAGCACTTGCAGCGAGGGAATATCGCGGAAAGCTCGCGGGCGCGTGCTCCATGAAGCCGACAGCGGACGGTCTAAATCATAAACCTGGCCCCGCCCGTAGTTTTTGGCAAATGACCATTCTATCCCGGCTTTGTATTGGGTAAGGAATCTCCCTTTGGAGGCTTTGCCGTTGGCTTTGAGGCGCAGATTTATGTTTACCGGCTTGCCGTCGACCTCAAAGTCGCAGATATATTCCGATAGCAGATAATGGCCGTCGTGCACACCATCGTCGTAGGTCGAGGGCGCCACCGACGCTCTCTGCGGCGCTACCTGCTTACGGCGCGTCAGGCGGTCGCTCGTATAGTCGGCCGATACGTTGACCACTATGTTGTCGAGCCATGAGCAATGGTTGAGAGCGAGATTAAGATCGCTGATGAAGGCGTATTTGTTATACGACGATTCGTACTCGTCGATTTTATTGTAATTGAGGTCGGGGTCGGTGCGCGCGTTGTCAAACGAGCCTGTGTAGTCCACGCCGAAAGTCCATAGCGTGTTCACGTCGTCTGAGTTGATGCGGAGTGTAGGGCGGGCCGCGAGGGTCACGCGCTTATATGTCTCCAGATTGTCGCGCGGATCGGTCTTTGAATCGAGATAGCCCGCGTCGACGTTAACCGCGCTGCCGCTCTGCCCGATCGCGAAGCCCTTTGAGGCCGAGAAAAGTTTGCTGTACTGATCGGCCTTGAAGCGGAAGGTGAAGGGAGTGGATCGGCGTATACGCTTTATATTCACCAATCCCGAAGTCAGATTGCCATACTCAGCCGAGGGGATGCCGCGCACTATCTCTACCGACTCTATGTTGTCGGTAGCTATCGCTCGCATATCCACCCCCTTGTTGGTGACGCTGCGGCGGGCCGAGGGGTCGGAGGCATCCTGTGAGGGTATGCTCTGAAGGTTGGCGTCGGTGCCTACTGGCGCGCCGTCGATTATGAATTGCGTGCCGAGCGACGTTATGGCGTAGTCGTCGCTGACCGTTCGGGCGCCCGTCGCACTCATCGTCCCTGTCTCGCGGAGGCTTATTGTGTTGGCCGTTCCCATGTTGGGGTCGCGCGATATGTTGCCGGGGAGCAATTCGAGCAGGTCGGTGAAGCTCGTGGGCTGTAAATGGTTCATCGCCTCCCGGTCGATGCGCGACGATGATGTCAGCCCATCCCCCTCGGTGGCGGTGATCACGACCTCTTTGAGCGACTTTTCAGCCGAGTCGAGAGCGACTTGCAGCCTTAAGGGCGATTTGAGCGAAATCTTGCGCACCGAGGGCTTGAAACCTATGTAGCTGACAGTCAGTGTATAGTCGGCAGCGGGCAGCGAAAGAGCGAAGGAGCCGTCGGCGTCAGCGGCAACGGCGTGATTGCCCGGCGTCACCATAATTGAGGAGTAGGGAAGCGTCTCGCCACTCTCCGCGTCAACCACGCGCCCCGACAGCATATACGACTCCCCTTTGGCCGCCAAAGCGGCGCCCAGCAGGCCGATCAATGTTAATATCCAATGTTTCAATGCTTCGTGGTAATGTTAGTGAAATGATTGGCGGCTATACATTTTATAGCATCGTAAACCATCGCGAAAGTAGCCACACTCGCTATCACCCGCAATCCTCAAAAGTGAGTATTTATGCGGTTTTTACTCATTTTTGGGTATTTCGCAACCTCTTGAAGTGGCGTAACTTCGCGACGGAAAATCACAAAAAAACGTATTTATATGAAGAAAAATCTACTTCTCGCAGCCGCCGCTGCCCTATCCTTTACCCTATCGGCCCAAACTGCGCCTGTCGGCAAATGGGCTTATCTGCTCGACGGCAACACTACCTCCGGCGACCAGACCTCGGCAATAGCCACCGACGGCAACTCCATCTACTGGCTCGCTACAATGGGCTCGACCGAGTCGGCCAACGAAATCCTCTATGCGGGTGAAAAGCTCTTCGAAGGCGAAAATTATAACTCAGGCAACAGCCAGACCAACAACCTCTGCCTTCTCGCCACCGATGCGTCGGGTGCGAAACAATGGGTAATATACTCAAATTCAGGAGATTACTCAAACAATAGCGGCGACGTGGCCGTGGATGATCAGGGAAATGTGGTTTTCGCCATAAAAGTGCGCCACGGCGACTCTCTCGACGCCATGAACCTCATCGACGCCCAGGGCACTATCACAACTTTCGGCACCGCTACCGACCGCCGCAATTACGGTATGCTCATCGCGAAAGCCAACAGCGAGGGTAAAGTGCTGTGGCACAAACATGTTGACGTTGCCACCGCGCCTGCCCCCGGCAATGAGTCCGTTCAGGATTTCGTTGCCGATGCCGTCAACGTCAATTCCGTGGCAATCGACGGCGACGGAAATATATATGTCGGGGGCAATTACTCAGCGGAAATGGCCGTCGCTCCCGGCGTCACCCTCCCCGCCCGCAATATCGCCAACTCTCAGATCGACGCCCAGACATCTACCGGCAATATGTTTATCTTGAAATTTGACTCAGAAGGTAATTACGTTGCTGACGCTATCGGCAACGACGGCCTCGCCCAGTCGCGAATCATCAATCTGGAGTGGGTCAACAACTCGCTTTACATCTACGGCGATGCCTTCAGCAAAGATGGCGACACCGAGCTTTCGCTCGGAGGGAAATCGGTTACGCCGCTCAATAGAGCTACCCCGATTTTCGGTCAGCTCGACGCCGACCTCTCGGCCATGTGGCTCAACAAGGTCGACGTGGCCGACGTGAGCGGGACTTGCGTTCTCCAGAACTCAGGTATCACCGTTGTCGGCAACACTATGTGGCTCGCCGGTATGTTCAACGGCAAGTTTATCAACCCGGAGAATCCCGATGAGTTTATCGCGTCTGTCGGCAAGACTCCCCGCGAAGGATGCATAGTGAAACTCGATGCCACCAACGGCAAATGGATCAACGCTACCACCTCGCGCTCCTCGGAGTTCACTCCCGCGGCTGCGAAAACCGGACTCACCGGATACTTCAAGGTGCTTCAGAACGAGCAGCACCCCGACAACATCTATGTCTACGGCTACGTGATGAACGCTACGGTCGGCGTCGTGCTCCGCGAATACGACGCGACCACTCTCGAAGCCAACGTCGACCACTCTTGGAGCCTCCTTACCGGGGGCGGCGCGCCTTCGTGCACCGCGATCGCCCACGACCCGCAGTCAAACATGGCTTACATCTCAGGTCGGGGCAATAAGGCGTTTGAGCTTATTGGCGGAATAGCGACTGCTGCTCCCGCCGGTTGGGGCAATGTTTTCGCCGGGGTGGAGATGCCCGCCGACCTCCTTACCGGTGTGGCGGCTGTCGCGACCGACCGCGACGACGCTCCCGCCCGCTACTACAACCTCAACGGCGTGGAGGTCAACCCCGCCAACCTCTCCCCCGGCCTCTACATCCGCCGCCAAGGCCCCTCCGCCGCCACCCTCCTCATCAAATAGCCCCCCTCCTCCAAACTCTCCCCTCATTCCACCCCTATCCGACCATGCTGCTAACCGGGCCACATGGTCGGATTACCATTTCCCTCTCAGCGATAATTTGTCTTCTCCCCAACCGAATATATTTTTTTCGCTTTATTGCTGTTTCTTCTTAGTTTTAAAGTGTTTTTTTGTTAAATTTGCACTTACGAAACTTCAGGGCCTTATTTTTTGGGGGTCAAGGTTGGCTATGACGCTAATAATAAAGTTGATCTTTTCATGGTTACATTCGATTTAAGCAAGCTTGGCGAATATAGAGAGCACAATCAGCTTGAGGCTAAAAAGGCCAAGGGCGGTTTCCCTCGTTCATTTTGGGAGACTTACTCTGCTTTTGCCAATACCGACGGCGGTATTATCTTGCTTGGTGTGAATGAAGCTAAGGACGGTTCTCTTCACCCCGAGGATGTCGATGTCGAGAAGCTGCAGAAGGATTTTTGGAACATGGTAAATAATCGCCAGAAGATTAGCGCTAATATTGTTACCCAAAGTATGGTTAAGCCGATGGTGCTCGACGGCAAGAATATTCTTGTTGTTCGTGTTCCGCGAGCTGAGCGATCAGCACGCCCCGTCTATGTCGGTATGGATCCTAAATCAGGCACTTTCCGCCGCAACCATGAAGGGGACTACCACTGTTCTCTCGACGAGATGTCGCTGATGTTTCGCGATGCTGCCCATATTACTCAAGATGCTAAGGTTCTTGACAAGATGGATATGTCGGTTTTTTGCATGGATACTGTCAGGGGCTATCGCAACTTCTTCCGTTCTACTCACTCCAACCATCTTTGGAACAATGAGGACGACGAGATGTTTTTGCGTAAGATCGGTGCGATTGGGATCGGCGAGGATGGGATGTATCATCCTACGGCTGCAGGGCTTCTTATGTTCGGCTACGAGTATGAGATTACCCGCGAATTTCCTAACTATTTTCTCGATTATCAAGAAAACCGCTCTTTAGGCGCGACTCGCTGGACTGATCGAATTGTTTCGACGTCGGGAGATTGGAGCGGGAATGTGTTTGATTTTGTTATTGAGGCGCTTCGTCGTATGCAACAGGGCTTGAAGGTGCCTTTTGTGCTTAAGGGTAATCTGCGTGTCGATGACACTCCTCTTCATAAGCTTTTACGCGAGGCTGTCACCAACATGGTTGTCCATGCCGATTTCTATGGCCGACAAGGTCTGGTTATTCAGAAGTCGGAGGATGGTTATAGGCTGTCTAATCCTGGCTCTATTCGCATTTCTGTCACTGAAGCTATTAATGGGGGTGTCTCGGACCCGCGCAATGGCGTTATGCTTAAGATTTTCTCTCTTATTGAATTTGGAGAGCGAGCCGGAAGTGGGCTAAGCGGTATCTGCAAAGTGTGGGAGATGGTTTTCCATACTCGGGCTAAAATCGATGAAACTCATCGCAATGGCGTCGACCGTACTATCCTGACCCTATCCACCGGGGGCAATGAGCAGGATGTTAATGCTATGCTTGATATATATGGTGATATGATTGAGGATGTAGAGTCAAAATTTGCACCCTCTAAACCCTATCCATGTAGGATGGAGGGGGATACTGAGTTTTGTGGAGTTTGTGAACCTGTTGTTCCCTTCTACACCTCTAAGGAGTATAATGATCTCGACCAAGAAGCCGACCAAGAAACATGGCACAAGCCAATAAATGACCAAGAAACCGACAAAAAAACGAGATACAAACGCCAAATCGACCAAGAAACCGGCCAAGAAACCAAGCGCAAACGCCAAATCGACCAAGAAACCGGCCAAGAAACCAAGTACAAACACCAAACCGACCAAGAAACCGACCAAGAAACCAAGCACAAACACCAAACCGACCAAGAAACGAAGCGCAAACGCCAAACCGACCAAGAAACTGACGAAAAGGATAAGATTTATCAACTCATAAAATCAAATCCTAAGATTACAAGATCTGAAATCGCTAAGATTATTGGTATTCACGATAGCAGCGTTAAGAGAAGAATTGAAAGTTTAGTTTCTGCAGGTCTGATTAGAAGGGTCGGCTCAACCAAAGGCGGCCATTGGGATATTTTGAGAGCTTATTGAGACACAACTTAAAGTTGGAATGGGTGAGCTAAGAAAACAATACAAACGGATCAGCCAGATGGGGTGATACCAAATGGCTGATCCGGTTATAAGGAATATGTTAAGTCAATAGGCGACCTCAGCACAAAAGAAATCACTTAGCGAGATTCATGCCGAGGAGAAGGCCGTCGTAGTTGTCGAGTATCTGGGTGAGAGAGCCGACAGTAGAGCTAACGCCCCCGGCAATCGAACCAAGAACCTTAACCACCGAAAGAATCTTATCAGCCTCAAACAGCAACGTAAGCTCCTTAACGCTATAATAAGCCTTAGCATTGAGAGTCAGAAGCCCCGCCTTGATAACAAGGTCGCGATTCTTAGCATCGAGAGACCAGGTACCGCTGAGAGTTTTGCTTCCATACTTAATCTCACAAGTCTTATCCTCATTAAAAGTAAACGAGCATACACCCTTCTTAATGCCAACCTTAGCATAAATGTCGGCAAGCTTATTCTCAATCGTGCTCGCGGCCACAGCACCACCGGCACTGGCAAGAGCATTCTCCGACTTAAAACGGCACTCAGGACTCGCATAAGTCCATGTGCCCTGAATAGTGCGGTCCGACAAAGGAATAGCCTCGCCGACCAAACCGCCGAGCAGGCTGCCGAGAAGACCCTGACCGCCATCGCTTCCCGAAGAAGAAGACGACGACGAGCTTGTCGAAGAAGCAGAAGCAGAAGCTCCGGCATTGCCCATCGAAGCGCAAGAAGTAGTCAAAAGAGTGGCCGCCAAAATAGCCGCGGCCGATAATACGATTTTCTTCATATTTCAAATATATTATAAATACTCACAATAGAAATCATCAGCTGAAGAGAGCGTGAAGAGCCTCGAAGCGGGCGAGCGTGTCGCCACCGAATTTCTCCATAGAGCGGCGCACGCGATCGAGCGACTTACGCTGCATATCGCCACTCTTAGAGTAAAACTTGTCGGCATAGCAAACAAGCTTCTCAAGCAGCGTCTGCGGCATATAGTCGCCCGGGGGAAGAGGGAGGGCGAAGCGCTCGACATCGTCAGCCGTCAGCCCTGCCCCGGTGTGACGCATGGCCACGCGGACAAAAACCTCGGGGACACCCTCGCTTCTTAGCAGCTCGCCGCCGAGTTGCCCGTGGCGCAGATAAGGCTCAGTGCCATGACAGTCGNTGCCGGGAGCATCGGTANNGCATATACCGNTATCGTGGAGCATNGCAGCGGNCTCAACCTCATNAGGGTCGAGCNGCAAACGCTTCTCCCGGGCGATACAGAGAGCGAGGTCGGCCACTTGGCGACAATGCTTCATATAAATATCCCGCAGGCGCGAACCCGCGGGATAATATTTATCAATAATCTTCTGATAGTCCATAGTTGGATTCTTAAGAGAACAGGAGGATGCTCCATAGAGCGTCGTTTCCGGAGGAGGAGCGCAATTAAAGACGGCGCAGAGGAAAGAGAGCCTTAGAGCACAGTGTTCCAACCGTGGATGTCTTCAATTTCGCCAAGCTGAATACCGCGGAGGGTGTTGTAGAGCTTGGTGGTGACAGGCCCGGGATTGCCGTCTTTAGAAATGATGTATTTCTTACCGGTATCGAGGTCGTCGACTTCGGCCACAGGCGAGGCCACAGCCGCAGTGCCGCAGGCAGCCGCTTCGCTGACGGTGTCGAGCTCTTCGAGGGGAATGTGGCGGGCCTCAACCTCCAAGCCCATGTCGCGGGCAAGCTGCTGAAGGCTCATGTTGGTGATAGAGGGGAGAATAGACTCCGAGGCGGGAGTGATATACTTTCCGTCCTTGATAGCGAAGAAGTTGGCGGGGCCGCACTCGTCGAGATATTTCTTCTCCTTTGGGTCGAGGTAGAGCACGGCCGAGTAGCCGAGAGCGTGGGCTTTCTCTCCGGCGCCGAGGCTCGCGGCATAGTTACCGCCCACCTTCCAGCGGCCGGTGCCTTTGGGAGCCACGCGGTCATACTCGCGCATCACGCAGATGTTAGTCGGGCGGAAACCCTCCTTGAAGTAAGGCCCAACGGGAGTGACGAGGATGAGGAAGAGGTATTCCTTACCGGGTTTAACGCCTACCTGAGCGGTCATGCCGATTTCGAGAGGGCGAATGTAGAGCGAGGCACCCGAACCGTAGGGGGGGATGAAACGCTCGTTGAGCTGAACTGCCTTTATCACCATCTCCTTAAACAATTCGGGAGTGATGGGGGCCATAAGCAGCCCCTTAGCCGATTCAGCGATACGCTTAGCGTTCTCTTCGAGACGGAAAATACGCACTTTGCCGTCCTTGCCCCTGAAAGCTTTGAGGCCTTCAAAGATTTCCTGGCCATAGTGGAGGCAAGTAGCGGCCATGTGGATGCTGACATATTCGGAGTCGGACACCTGGATGTCGCCCCATTTACCGTCTTTGTACTCGCAGCG
>WFLX010334097.1_pt1 | contig 68377 bp, 58 predicted proteins | sample 4967041 | NCBI WGS metagenome assembly WFLX01 (sample SAMN12857096, study PRJNA449069) | gut metagenome | isolation source: stool from male and female vole | host: Microtus ochrogaster | place: USA:Florida | collected 2017
ATAATAGCATTTGTTATTAACAGATTCCTTTATTAATTCTTTTAGTTTTTCCTTCGTATTCTCATTATGCTCAATAGATTTTTCTAACGCTTTTTTCACAAAAGGGCGATTATTTTCAATCAGCATATCTAACAGTTGTGAGATATACGGAAACACAAATATATGTTTGCGATTGCTGCCATCCTTATATCGGTTATGATCCCGAATTTCAAATGGATCTGTAAAATAATCCAGTACTTTATCGCTGGATTTTGCGATATGGCTTACCATATTTTTGTCATAATGTATATCAAAATCCGGACATATACAAGACAAATAATGTGCTTTGTAATATAATTCAGGAATTTCCCTTGCCCTTAATTTTTTCAACATAGGTAAATCATCATGATCTGCTGCAAATGAGATAATATACATTCTCAACTGATCTTGTGTCGCAAGCTTATATTGCAAATCATCCATATCTGGTTTACGTATAAAAACACCATTATTACATTCTTCAAATCTAATACGCTGAATATTCGTTCCCGCTCCAAATGTCATAACATAATCTTTATCTTTCCGGCTGTCAAACCATATATAATTTTTATTTATCAAAAATTTTAAAAAATCATAATTCCCAAACATAATAGCATACTCCAATACGGTTTTGCCATATTCATCCGGATTAAGAAAGGGCTTGTCCTTCTCCTCTATGTAGGCAACCCATTCGGCCTCGTTGTGTGATTGAGCAACGGTATAATTTGTCATTCTGTTGCTTTTAGGTTTTCCGCATTCCCCGGCACTCAATATCTGTTCAAAAGAAACTTGGAGCAATTCTGAAAAAATTGGTAAATCATGAATTTGAATTGCCTTTGCCCCTTTTTTTATTTGAGATAAGCGATTTGCCATGTTTTGTATATCTGCTTCGGAATATTTATTTTTATAGATCGTTTGAAGATAAGTTATACAAAACTGTCGTGTCGATTTAAATTTTCGTTCAATCAATCCGGAAATATAAGCCCCTATTTTTTGGTTTTCAATTTTATAAGACATATCTATCACTCCTTTCAAAAAAATCATACCGCATTTTGTTGGCAAAATATATCATGGATTTGCATATACTATGAGAATATATATTGTATATTTTAGATATAATGTATGCTTTTTGCATATATAACACCATGATGTTAGACACAAATAAGTGGATTTGTTCCAAATAAGCTGTTATCAAAGCGGCAAAGCTTAAAGGTTGATTTTGTAAAATACTTCGTCCTTATCATCTTGGTCAATCGACAGGTAACGTTTGGTGATCTCAATGGAAGAATGATTATATATGGACATGATCAGGGCAGGCTGCACGCCCATCTTCCATGCGTGATAGCCAAAGGTTTTCCGGAGTGAATGGCAACTTATTGTACCGTCGATGCGCAATGTTTCTCCGGCTTTTTTTATAATTTTATATGCGTGAGAACGACAGATGGGGTGATTCCTCTCACCGCTGCGGGAAAAAATATAATCTTTAGGGGAAACTTCTTTAAGATGTTCTCTAAGCAGATCTAATGAATGCTGTGCTTCTTGATTTAATATCATCCGTGTCTGTTTTTTTGTCTTTTGCTCAATTAGTGTAATATGCTCTTTATATTTATGGGTCTGGAAATCAAAAACATCTTCCCACGTCAGTTTAAGAATATCGCTGATTCTTAGAGATGTATTCATTGCAAGCGTTACCATAGTATAATTACGCGGCTGACCAATTTCCAGAAAATACTCTTTAAGGCGTCTAATATCTTTCTGATTTCTAATGGGATCTGTTTTACACATAATAAATTACCTCCTGTTTGTTTAATAAAAATGGAATACTCCGGTACGGTTGGATTGTCAACATTTTGGTATAAATTGTTGACTTATATAAGCGGGAAAGGATAAAAATGGTGTGGAATATTCTATATCAGTTTAACGAAGCATATGCGGCTTTTGCAGGGGTATCTATCTTTTCTCTATTGGAAAATAATAAATCAGCAGAGAAAATTTGTTTTTATATTTTGGGAGAGGATCTGACCGATGAAAGCAGGAATAAAATCCAGAAGATGATTGAGGGATACGACAGATGTGTAATTTATTTGGAAACTTCCTCAATCATAGAAAAAATTGAAAATCTGAAAATACCAAAATATCGCGGTTCCCATGCTACGAATCTAAAGTTATTTGCTATAGAACAAATCAGTGGGGATATGGATAAACTGCTTTATATCGACAGCGATACGATCATTATGGGCGGTCTNGGAAAGNTGTTTTCTATGGATATGAAAAATTTTCCAATAATGATGGTATTGGATTCACTGGGCTGCNAACACNAAAGCGATATAGGACATGCAATAGATGATTATTACTTTAATGCAGNAGTGATGCTGATCAATATACCGGNATGGAANAATAAAANNTGCACGGAACAGATAGTAGATCATGTCAAATATGAAAGATCTCATTACATTGCGCCTGATNAGGATATCCTAAATTGNGTGTTAAAAGGAAATATAGGGATTTTGGGAGTGGAATACAATCTTCAGCCGTTACATTACAAATATNATTATAGGCTTTACNAAAAATATTGGGGGCAAAAAAACTANTACGCTGAAGAAGATATAAAAAATGCTGTACGACATCCGGTTATTATGCATTGCTTCCGCTTTTTGGGAGAATTTCCATGGGATAAAGATTCACGGCATCCGTGTTTGGATTTATTTGACGGATATTTGAAATGTTCTCCGTGGAGGGAATATGAAAAGACGGCTGCAAGACAAAACGGAATTCCTTTTCGCATAGAAAGATGGTTGTATGATTGGATGCCGGATCAGATGTTTTTATTAGTATTTAGAATGGGACACGGGATGGTAATCAGCGGGGCAGAAAGAAAATCAAAACATGGGGAAAATGATGGAAAAATGTAATAACAACCCGTCGGTAAAAATTTATGTTGCGTCCCATCAAGCATCTACTCTGCCTCCGAAGATCAGTAGGGACATTTATGAGATTTTGCAGGTGGGGGCAGAGGGAAATACATACTTTTCCGATGTCAGAGATGATCTTGGTGAAAATATTTCAGAACGGAATTATCTTTATAATGAATTAACTGGGTTGTACTGGATCTGGAAGAATTGCAAAGAAGATGTGGTANGAATATGCCATTANCGGAGATTTTTCGTAAACGGATGGGGAAAAGTGATAAATCTCATTGCGGGAAAGAACGAGGGGTACATAGGAAAAAACTATATTTGCAATAAATTAGATAGGTATGATGCAATTGTACATAATCTATCGATAGCATTTCCGAGTGTAGAAAAACAATATTGTAAATATAATAACCAAAGATGTTTCTTTTGCTTGAAAGAAGTGATTGCAGATATGTATCCGGATTATATGGAAGCATTTGAGCGCGTTATGCATGGAACCAAGATTCATTTTCTTAATATGATAATTGCCAGACGTGAACTTNNATGCAAGATCATGACAAAATGGCTTTTTGATATCTTATTTGAAACTGAAAAAAGGATGAATGAGCAAATGGGAAGAGTGCCGGATAGAGAGATGGGGATGCTGGGAGAACGGCTTATGGATGTTTGGCTTCTTAAAAACAATATTGCAGTGATATCATGTTTTTCAATCAATACCGAGAGAGTAGACTGGAAAATTTGGTAAGGGTTCCTAATGAAAAAATATATAGAAATCATTATTTCCATTCCAATTCATGAAGCAGCAGAGGTAGCATGTAATCAAGCGGATAATATAAAAAAATATGTTCCGAATTCATTAATAATTTTTCACATTTGTAAGTCTTACAGAAATGTTGAAGAGATTGAATTGCTTAGGCAAAAAGAAAATGTGGTAATTAATCCTACAAGGTTAGAGACTGCATGGGGAAATATTATAGAGACTCATATTTGTAATTTTTTATATGCGAAGGATAATTATGAATTTAAATATTTTTTATTGCATTCATCAAATGATATGTATGTCCGAAGGGGGATAGAAAAATATATTTTCAGGTATAAGGCAGGATTTAATTATCGAGAAATTGAAGATCAAAATTCANATTGGATAGTTGCTCATGCTGCATGCAAAGATTTGCTATTANGCAAAANTGCTAATGGAGGCTCCAAATACGCATCGCAGATTGAAGGATCGTTCTATGCGTTCGAGATCATGGATGAAATTGTAACAACATTACAAAACCATATGCCATTTGAGAAAGCGGTAGAATCCTACACAAGAGAAGAATTATTTTTTTCAACGGTTGCAGCGGAGATGCTGGAACATGAACAAGTTGGAAGACCAACAACATTTTCGGAAGTTCATAGATTTGATCGGATTTATCAAAATTATAATATCTATAAAGATAAATTGATAGGAAAAAAGAGTGGAATGGCTTTTGCAGATGATTTTCTTAGAAGGTGTTTGTTCAGAAGTCAAATATATAGAATAACAAAAAGAGATGTTTATAAGATAAGGGAAAAAGATGTTAAATATATCCAGAAGAATGGCTGTATAGACGATGGCAATGGGACCATTTATCTGTATGATGAAGCAAATGTTTTTTCAGTAAAAAGAGTTCCCAGAAATCTAAAAAACAGACTAAGAAAGTTTATAAATCAAATAGATGAAAGGGGAACAACCAAATGTCTATGATTAAAGCTGTAATTTTTGATATGGATGGGGTGTTAATTGATGCAAAAGAATGGCATTACGAAGCATTAAATAAGGCACTTGGATTATTTGGCTATGAAATAAGCAGATATGATCATTTGGTAACATATGATGGGTTGCCGACTGCTAAAAAATTGGAAATGCTTTCTATGGAAAAAGGGATGCCGCGGAGACTTCATAAATTTATTAATGAGTTAAAACAACAATATACAGTGGATCGTATCGTTATAGACTGTCATCCCATTTTTTCTCATGAATATGCATTATCAAACTTAAAAGATGAGGGATATCATCTTGCTGTCGCGTCAAATTCTATAAGGAAAACTGTGGAAATGATGATGGAAAGAAGTAATTTAATTTCATATCTTGACTTTTTTTTGAGTAATCAGGATGTGTCAAAAGGGAAGCCGGATCCAGAAATTTATAATGTGGCTATTGAGCGGCTGTGTTTTCAACCAAAGGAATGTCTGATTGTTGAGGATAACAGAAACGGAATTAGAGCAGCAAAAGCAGCGGGAGGACATGTTATGCAAGTAGAATCGGTATATGATGTTAATTACGCTAATATTAAAAAGCAAATTGCCATGGCTGAGAAAGGGGAAGTATAACGTGATTAAAATAATCATTCCGATTGCGGGAAGTAATCAGGTCGATAATGAGACGCAATATATTAGAGGATTATATGAAATAGAAAAAAAGACCATTTTTCAGCATGTTTATGAATCACTTTCCAGAATAAAAGATGCGGAATTTATTGTTATTCTACGTAAGGAAGATGTTATAAAATTTCATTTGGATAATATGGTTAAGTTAATGATTCCAAATGTTAAAATAGTTATTGCCGATGGGGAAACAAAGGGAGCGGCATGTAGCTGTTTATTGGCAATTGATGATATTTCGGAAAACGATCCACTGGTAGTAGCAGGGAGTGATCAATTAGTTGCTGTAAATTTGCAGGAAGTAATTGAGACATTTGAAAAGAAAAATTTTGATGGTGGAGTTATTACCTTTGAAGGGATTCATCCGAGATGGTCATTTGTCCGATTGAATGAAGAGGGAAGAGTAATTGAGGCTGCTGAAAAACGTCCAATAAGTAAGAATGCGACAACCGGTTTTTATTACTTTAAGAAGGGAAAATATTTTATTGAGGCAGCTCAGAGTATGATCAAAAAGGGTGCCAGTGTAAATGAAAAGTATTATGTATNTCCGGTATTTAATGAAATGATTTTAAAACAATTGTATGTTGGAATATATCAAATAGATANAGAGAGTTNCTNTAACTTTAAACATGATAATGGCTTGACAGAATATAATAANTANCTAAAGGAGAAAAATTAAGTNCAATGAAAAATGCANGATTAGAGGACATGAAAAGAGGGTGGTTTATTGGTAACTTTATTCCATCATTAATGAAAACAAATGACGTTGAAGTTGCAGTAAAAAAATATAAAAGGGGCAAAAAAGAGGCAACACATTACCATAAAATTGCCACTGAGTACACAGTTGTAGTAACAGGAAAAGTTAAGATGTTTGGTAAAGAATGGAATGAAGGGGATATTATTGTGGCGGAACCAGGAGACGCAACTTCTTTTGAAGCTTTATNAGACGCTATCAATGTTGTGGTTAAAATACCGGGAGCAAATGATGATAAATATCTATGTGAGGAGAAATAGTGATGATTAATATTGTGATTCCAATGGCTGGGAGGGGAAGCAGATTTGCGAAAGCAGGGTATAAGATGCCGAAACCATTGATTGATGTACACGGCCATTATATGATAGAGTGCGTTATTCAGAATATCAGACCAAAACAAGAATATCGTTTTATTTTTCTGTGTTTGGAAGAACATTTGAACAAATATAAATTGAAAGAAAAATTAAAAGAGATTGAACCTTCGTGCATTGTTGTACCGGTAGATTGCGTTACAGAGGGCGCTGCATGTACGGTGTTACTAGCTGAAAAATATATAAATAACCATGATGAAATGATGATTGCAAACTCTGATCAGTATGTTGATATTGATATCAATGATTATCTGAAAAAACTGGGAGACAAAGATGGGCTTATCATGACAATGACGGCTGATGATCCTAAGTGGTCCTTTGTTGCATTGGATAAAGCCGGATATGTAACCGATGTTCGTGAGAAGGAGGTAATATCCAACGAAGCAACTGTTGGCATATATAATTATAAACACGGTTCTGATTTTGTTAAGTATGCACACCAGATGATAGATAAGAATATTAGGGTAAATGGAGAGTTTTATGTTGCGCCCATTTATAATGAAATGATTTCTGCGGGAAAGAAAGTTGTATTTTATAATGTGGGTAGAGAAGGTAATGGTATGTATGGCTTGGGCGTTCCGGAAGATCTGAATAAGTTTTTGGATAACAAAATTTCAAGAAAATGATAGGAGAATTAATTAATGCGTTTGATTAAAGACGTAAAGAAATACCATCATTATCTAATATATTCAACAAAAGCCCAATTAAAATCTGAAGTAACAAATTCTTATTTGGATTGGGTATGGTGGTTGCTGGAACCCTTATGTCATATGATAATCTATTCAATTATATATGGTTACGTTTTTAAAGCTTCAGAAGAATATTTCACAATTTTTATTTTTATAGGAATAACTTTTTGGGGATTTTTTAATAGAACCGTTAATGGTAGTGTAAGATTACTAAAGGAAAGTAGCGGAATTATTACAAAGGTGTATATCCCCAAACATATTATTTTAATAAAACGGATGATGGTTAATGGTTTTAAAATGTTCATTCAAATTATTGTAGTTGCTGTAATGCTTGTAATTCAACAGGTGCCTGTAAATGCATACATACTGTATATTATTCCTTCTATTATTATATTGTTTTTGTTTACATTTGCAGCGGGTTGTTTTTTGATGCATTTTGGTATCTATGTAGATGATTTGTCTTACATTATTTCAATTTGTTTGAATATGCTGATGTATTTTACAGGAACATTTTATAGCTTGGAAAAAAGATTACCGTCTCCAATAGGAGATTTATTGACATATTGCAACCCAATAGCAATGGTAATAGCTGTTACTAGGAATGGTTTGTTATATAGATTGGAAAGCCCCAAATTACCTATAGTTGTATGGCTGTTCATATCAATAATATTATCCTATTTTGGGGCGAAACTTGTTTATAAAAATGAGAACAGTTATGCAAAAATGCTGTAAAGTTGGAGTTGATAATATGATTGAGAAAATAATAGAAGTCAATGACCTCTGTGTTAATTATAAACCTTATAGAAATGTTTCTATACAAAAAAGTCTGTTTAAAAAGAAAAGAGAGAATATAAAAGAAATTCATGCTTTAAAGAATGTATCCTTTTCTGTTGAAAAAGGGAAAATTGTAGGCGTTATTGGTAAAAATGGAAGTGGGAAATCTACTTTGCTTAGGACAATAGGAGGAATTTACAGTCCGGATAAAGGTATGGTTAATTTGCATAATCACTCAGTTTCTTTACTGTCTATAGGCGTTGGTTTTATAAATGATCTGTCTGGAAGAGAAAACATTTTTCTGTCTGGCATGTTATTAGGATTTACAGAACATCAAATTCGCCAATTTCTAAATGAAATAATAGATTTTTCGGAAATAGGTGAATTTATAGATTATCCGGTGAGGACATATTCAAGTGGTATGTATTCGCGCTTAGCTTTTTCAATAACCGCTTTTTTAAAAACAGATATATTGTTAATAGATGAGTTGCTAAGTGTGGGAGACCAACATTTTAGAGATAAGAGTTTTAAAAAAATGAAAAGTCTCATAAGTGATCGAGAGCGAACAGTTCTTATTGTTTCCCACAGTAGTGATTCATTAAAGAAACTGTGTGATGAAGTTATATGGATTAACGAGGGTAAATTGATTATGATGGGTGAATCGGAGAATGTGATAGAACAGTACAGGAAATATATGGAGAAAGGATAAAGTAAATGAAAAAAAGAATTTTATTATATGTGAATAGAGATCAAAAAACGGACTTTAATTATTCTTATTCATATACTGAGGCTATGAGGCAAATGGGAGGTAATAGTGGAAATGCAGTATTTCAATATGCATTGCAGAGTTATCTTTCTGCTCCAGATGTAGACTTAACGATAAATACTGATTTGTTTAGAGTTAAACCGCATCAACAGGAATATTTTGATGATATTAACTCAAAGTATGACTGCGTGGTCTTTTCACCTGCTAATATTTTGGCTGAATATGCAAAAGGGCGTGGATTAGTAATAGGAAAAAAAGTTTTTGAAACATTAAAAATACCAGTATATGCTATTGGTTTGGGTGTGCAATCTTCTAAGGAATATTCGTTTGACTTTTTGAAAAAAATTCAGGATGAAGCGAGGGAATATATAAATGGAATTTTGTCAACGGGTGGAAAAATTGGTGTACGAGGTAATTTTACAGCCGAATGTTTGGAAAAAATTGGATTTACATCAAATGATTTTACAGTAATAGGATGTCCGTCTTTGTATATAAGGGGACGGGACATGCAGATAACACAAAAGAAAGTGGGTGAAAATGACTTTAGACCAGCATTAAATGGTTTTAGAATTTGGAATGATGCCAATAGTTTTAGATGGTTTGAAAAATATTCGCATTCTATTTTTGTGGATCAGGAAGAGTTTTATAAATTATTATATCTTCCCGAACAGCTTACGTGGAAAGAATATCAATATTTGTCCGATGAAAAGCAGAAATGGCTTACTCTATATTTACAAAAAAGAATTCAATTGTATGGAACAGTTCCAGATTGGATAAATGATTTAAAAAATCGTGGTATAAACTTTTCATTTGGGTGTAGGGTTCATGGTAATATTGTACCTATTTTGGCAGGCATACCTGCATATATTGATATGTTTGATTCCAGGGTGAAAGAATTGGCGGAATTTTTTAATATTCCTGGAGGTTTTGTTGAAGGCGAAACTCCGGATCCTTATAAAATCTATCTGAAAACAGATTATTCAAAGTTTAATAGAGCTTTTGCAACAAAGTTTGATAATTTTAAAGATTTTATGAATCAATGTGGTTTACCATTGAATGCAGTGGAAATTCCGCAGGAGAAATCTGAAATTAGAGAACAAATACATAATGTAAATGAAAAAATTATATTAGCAAAAAGAGATGAAGTATATATAGATGAGTCTGCATTGATTAAAAAGCTAAATAAGAAGAAAGTTGCATTTGTGGCTCATGAATTTGGATTATTTAAAAACCATGGTGGGATTGCAGCTTATCTGTATCAAATGACAAAATACATACTTGAAAAATATAAGAATGTGCAAGTGAGTGTCTTGGCAGGTGATGTTGATAATAACTGTGATCTGTTAAATTATGATAATTTTTCATTATATCCAATTCAAATGAATGATTATTCCATTATGGAAGAAAAAGTGCTGGAGATATTAAAACAAATTTCGCCGGATTATGTTGAAGTATCGGATTATGGAGCTTTATGCTTGAAAAGTATTATTTATAAACTGGAAGGCGGACAGGAATTAAAACAGACAAAATTTTTTGTGAATAATCATTCAGCAACGAGGGAGTGCTTTGAATGGAGCTCTTTAATTGATTTGGCTTTTGCACAGCCAGAAATGCGTAAATTAGCGTTGCGCGAAAAGGCGCAGATGCATTTAGCAGATGCGTGTGTAGTTCCATCAGAATTTTTAGGGCATTATGTTGAAAAAAACTATCAAATTAATAAAGTACATGTATTGAGACATCCAACAAATTTAAAAGTTAAGGAGAAAAAGGCATTATTTAATGAGATTAATCAGAAAGTAAATTTAGATATTTATAATAATAAGTTTGTTATAAGTTTGATATCTAGGTTTGAAGGACGAAAACATCAGATTGATTTAATTAAGACTTTTGTTGCGATATGTGAAGAAAACAAAGAATTTGACGGAATTTTAGTTTTGGCGGGGAATACATCTATTGATGCGTTTGACGGAGTTGATTATACGGAAAAATGTATTTTAAATATTCCCGAAAATTTGCAAGATAGAGTTTTATTATTTGATTTTGCTGGAAGTAAAATGAAAAAGATGATTTATGCTATTAGTGACCTGGCTGTAATGCCATCTGTATATGAAAATTTTCCTGTTGCAATGACAGAGTATATATACAATGGAGTTCCTGTAATTGCGTCGCGATATAATGGTATATCCGATGTGACAAAGGAATATTGGTTTGATTTAACATTTGATCCTTTTAAATTGAATCAATTAAAGGAAAAAATCCTACAGTTTTATAATTTTTCTGATACCAGAAGAAAGGAGATGGCAAATAAACAACTACAAGAATTGATATTTTTAACGAATCCAAAAAGAAGTATATTTAAGAAATTAAATTTTTATAATCAATTTACTAAAGAAAATAGCAATAAATTGAAGTTTATTAAATTAACAGACGAAGCTATATTTAAAGATATTAATGTAACTGGAGAATACAAGTTGATTTTAGCACCTACAGAAGAAATTGCAGAAATGTTTATTTCCTTTATTAATAAAAATCTTGGTAACACAGGCAATGCAATCTGCTGTTTTGAAAATGAAATGATTTTAGATGTTGAAGGGAAAATAAGCAAAAGTAGTGCAATTTATTTTAGCAACATAAAAATAGCGGAAGAAGATAGAAATGTTTGTTGGAGTGATTTTTTGGCTGATTGGATTTTTGTTAATCGTGCGAATTTGGTAATAATCCCAACAATGACAAATATTGAAAAAAATAACAAATATGAGAAAACGGTTATGAACCTGCGTTCAAAAGTTTTTAGACGTATGATTGGTATTGATTTGGAGGAACGATATGCAAATTAAATTTTCAATTTTAATACATGGTCCATACTTTGGCAATTGTATAGATAAAATATTTGAGCAATTTTTAGTACTTTCTGNTCAGCAAAGAGAAAATTACGAAATAATTATANTNTNATATGTNAGTGATTATGAAGATANANTTAATNTATTAGAAATTTTGGGGGTCAGGGAATATGTAAAGGAAATAGTTATAGTTAGAGATTTGTTAAATCCCGGTTTTTTTAATATTAATAGACAAATTGTTACAGTGAGAGCGGGATTGGAGGCAGTACAAAACGAAAGTTATGTAATAAAGTTAAGAAATGATCAGAGTATATCCTTTAAAAAACTTAATAAGAAATTGTTAAAATATAATATTTTATCTAATGTGTCAAGCAAAAGGATTCTTACGACAAATTGTTTTACAAGAAAGGACAGATTATACCATCCATCAGATATGTTTTTATGTGGATATAAGGAAGAAATAAATACATATTACAATTGTAAACTTATGGAAATGACACATAAAAGTTATGAAATTAACTTAATTAGAAAGTGTGAAGATAAAAATTACGATTTTATATCTGGATTTATGTGCCCGGAAAAAATATTATTTATGAATTATTTGAGGCAAAAGGGATGGGATATAAAAAATACTTTTGAAGATAGTTATAATGCAATAAATGAGTATTGTTTAATACTGAATTCTTGGGATATTGATTATTGCTGGAATAAAAAGAGAAATCCGGTATTAAAAACCGGCAGCATAATTTTACCATACTATTTTACATTAGAACCATTTAGAGGCGCGCCGATTGAAAAAGCGAGATGTTATATGAGACACGACTTCATTGGAACTATAACTTTAAAGGATATGTATTACATAGGATTAGCAAAAACTTTATATTTTGTTGAATACAGTTGCAAGGGTAAAGTGGTTTTGGCTTTGCAAAAGGTGGCTAATACATTTCGGAATCATCATAAACTACTTTTTTTGTTGCAACATAGTCCTTTTTGGTCTGTTGCTGTAAGGTTATCAAGTAAGTATGATATATAGGTTGTGCTGTATAAATGTACATTATAATTACGTGAATTTCCAACCCTTAAGGAGAGGAATTTGGTAAAACAGAAGAGGTTCTAATGAAATATGTTGCAATTGTAGATTTTTAATGGGAATAGGAGAGCAAATAAGAGAAATGGTTGATATACAAAAGACAAAGCAGATAGATTATCGATTTAAAATCATGTATGCACTTGGTGTGATTTTTGTGGTGTCAGGACATTGCGAGATGGGAGGGATTTCATTTATGTATGATTGGTTTCCGCCCGCAGCATTCCACTTGGGATTATTTGTTTTTTCTTCAGGATACTTTTATAAGAGCCAGTCAGAAAATAATATAATGCAATATATTTGTAGAAAGGCAAAGGCATTATTATTACTTGTGTATTTATGGAACTTTTTTTATGCAGGTGTTGTTTCGCTATCAAAATTTGTTGAATTTACAATAGGAGGAGAATTATCAATAAATACCCTTTTTATAATGCCAATTACAAATGGTCATCAATTCCTATATAATATGGGAGGATGGTTTGTTGTTCCTTTATTTATGCCTGAGTGTTCTAATGTTATATTGAGAAGATGTTTGAAGTTTTTAAAAAATAAGACTCAAAAGGAAATTTTGTTTTTTGTAGTATATTGTTTGCTTGGAACTATAGGAACATATATTGCATTCCAAGGATTTAATACTGGTTTATGGCTTGTTGTAGTAAGGATGTTGTATTTTTTGCCGTTTTATGGATTAGGGGTATTTTATAGAACAATATTGGAGAGATTTGATAGATGTTCAAGTTTTATATATTTTTGTTGTGTTTTTATATGTGAGCTTATAATTATTTGCATTTATAAAAAAACACCGGCTTATACACCATCATGGTGCAATAATTTTGTGGATGGTCCTATATTACCATTTATTGTAGGCTTTTTAGCAGTTGCTTTTTGGTTGAGAGTATCAAAAATATTAGAACCTGTAGTGGGAAGAAGTAAGGTCATTAATCTAATTGCAGATAATAGTTATTCTATAATGATACATCAATTTATAGGATTCATGTTAATAAAATCTTTTTTAGGGGTCATTCATCTATTTACTTCATATTTTTCCGATTTTGATATGCAAAGATATAAAACAGATATATGGTATTATTATTTGCCTTGGGGAATAAGTCAGACAAAAATTATTTATCTGGCTGCAGGCATTTGTTTGCCTATTGCTATTCAGCTAATCATTAATAAAATAGGAAGTACTTTTTTCATAAAAAAGTCAGATAATCTAGGTGACTTAAAATAGCATAAGAACAGTACTTAATATGCTCGGAGATTTTAAGAGAATTTGTAAAATATATTTATTATGGAAGTGATACAAAGGCTAAATTATATTATTTTTAAAAGAATGGAATTTAGCTAATAATTTAATGATAAAAGACAGAGGGTAAATTATGCAGATTTTAGCACATAGGGGATATTGGAAAACAATAGAAGAAAAGAACACATTAATAGCATTTGAAAGGGCCTTTAAATGTAGATATGGAATTGAGACAGATGTAAGAGACTATAAAGGGAAATTGGTCATTTCCCATAACGTCGCGGACGAAAATTGCCCATTATTTGAAGATGTTTTAAGCATTTATAGAGAAATAAAAAGTGATGGGTATTTGGCTATTAATATTAAAGCAGATGGTCTTCAAGATATGTTGGAAGAAATATTGTCAAAGTACAAAATAGATAAATATTTTGTATTTGATATGTCGATTCCCGAACTTGTTGTATATCGTGCAAGAAATATCAACTACTTTACCAGAATGAGCGAGTATGAAACGGATCCCGTGTTATTGGATGATGCCATGGGTGTATGGATGGATGAATGGGAAAAAGCATGGATCAACAATGATTCCATTAGTCGGTTTTTGAATAAAAACAAGGTTGTAGCGGTAATATCGCCGGAAATACATGGAAGAGATGAAATAGTAATGTGGAATTATATGAGGAAGATTGATAATGACCGTTTGTTATTATGTACGGATAAACCAGATCAATTTAAATTGTTTTGTGGAGAAAGGATAGATTAAAATATGAAAGAAAATGAATTATGGGATACCAACAGTTTTATTGCTTAACATTTTAAGATATTTAAAACATATTAATTTAAAGAATTATTAGTGAAAATAATTTATGTATAGGTAATTTGAGGTGGTTTGTTTTTCTGTTTTTTATTTATATTAAGGAAAGGATACTGATGAAAATGATTAAGCTTATAGTAATGGATGTGGATGGAACACTGACGGATGGAGGGGTTTATTATTCTGAGTCGGGAAGTGAAATAAGAAATTTCAATTCCAAAGATGCTGTCGGCATATTGGCGTGTCAGGCGCTCGGCATTGATTGCATGATTTTGACCGGCAGAAAGTCGGAAGCGGTTGAAAGAAGGGCAGAGGACTTACATATCAGATACGTTTATCAGGGAATAACTGATAAGATGGATTTTTTGGTGGATTTTTTAAAAAAACATAAAATGGAATTGCATGATATTTTATATATCGGAGATGATTTGAATGATATCAAATGTATGAATATCGCGGGCGTTGCCGGATGTCCGGCAGATGCAGCTCCGGAGATTCTGATGAGAGCTGATTATATTGCCTCCCATAATGGTGGGCATGGAGCGGTAAGAGATGTTTTATTCTCATATTTAAAAGATAATAATTTATATGATGACGCAGCAGCTAAAGTTTACGGTGGTATTTTTTGATTGCTCCTAATTCTCATCTGATACAGCCTCATGCATCAACTTTTTCATACGAGATCCCCGAACAAAACATCCGGGGATCTAAAAGTTTCTGTTTAAGGTCAATTATTTCCTGCCAAACGAAGCATCTCCTGCAGGCGGTGGATCTCCGCTTTCTGCTTGGCGTTTTCTGCTTTCTGCTTGGCAAGCTCCGCTTCCTGCTTAGCAAGTTTCTCCTCCAGTTCCTTGAACTCTTGGCTGGGTAGTTTTATCAAAGGCGCTGTCATCTGATCGACCTCCTTCCATAGCTCTCTGTGCTTCGCAAATACCCGCTCCGCCGCGTTGCGGAGCAGTCTTACATAATCATGGCGCTGCCGGTCCGTAAGTCCGCCCGCAGCCACTTCCGTCTCTAAAATCAATATAACTTCATTCAGATACTCTGTCAATTCCTTTTCCGTGATATTTTTCCCCTTTCTTAACCGCGGTCGGAAGCGGAGCATCGTATAGGGCAGGAACAGAATCAGATGCTTCTCCCTGATATCTTTCAGGGAATACCGCTGCACCTTGACGGTCGGGAGCCGGTAGATATGTTCACTGTTATCCTGAAAGAGGATACGGCATTGGAGATGATCGGGGATGGAATCGTTTCCTTCCGGATAGATGACCACGGAATGCGGGAATTTCAACGTAATCTCTCCATTCTCACCATCCACGGCTTTCGTATGGGTGATGGCAAAATGCACGTCATAGGCGAACATGCGGATCACCATCTCCTGCTCGTTCTTCATCTGACATTCCATATGGTAATAGTCCGTGCCGCCCACCAGCAGCGCGATATCCATGAATGTTGATCCGGGCGGTTCTTCCTCGCTTTCCCAGAATGTGGAAGTCTCCGTATTCAGCAGTACGATGGATGTCCCCTTTGGGTATTCTTTTCCATACACTTCCTTAAATAACGGAAACAACTGCTCCGGCATGGTATTAACAATGGCTTTTAAGATCTCATCCCACAGTTTATTGCTGTCATAAACCGCGGACTCTGTCGGCTGTGTTTTTTTCTGCATCTGCTTTTTCTCCGGCATCTGCTTTTCTTTTATCGTGCGCATATTCTGTGTCCTTTGTTTCTTTCCTGTCATAAACCCATCCTTTCTGTTTTTCTTCCGCGGCAATGCTAAAAACGCATAAATTAAAACACCGCGGTACAAATAAGCAACGTAAACTGTGAAATATGGCGAAACGCCGGGATTTTTGAACTGCCGGACGGCAGCCGTAAATGATTTTCACGTGAAATAAGTATATCAGCCTTGATACAATTTGTAAATATTTTTTAAATCACAAAATCTTTAATTCCATTCAGTTTTTCGGAAACGCGAATTTTNTTGATTNCCCAANTAAAAAAGAGCCGGANACGGTTAAAGCAGGAAAAGATCACTGAGAAAGAAATTGACATTATATCCGGAGAAGGTTATATTGATATACAGATAAAAGTAATAATGCATTTTAATAATTAAAATAGGGAGCAGGAAAATGAGCTACGATTATCTGATAGTCGGCGCAGGGCTGTTTNGGGCGNCATTTNCGCATGNGGCGGCNAAAGCCGGAAAGAAGGTACTGATCATAGATAAACGGGATCATGTAGGCGGAAACTGCTATACAAAGGAAATAGCAGGGATCCACGTACACTGGTATGGTGCGCATATCATGCATACGTCGAATCAGCGGGTATGGGAGTATGTGCAGCAGTTTGCGGAATTTAACCGCTACACCAATTCCCCGATTGCAAGATATAAGGACGAGCTGTATAATATGCCATTTAATATGAATACGTTCAGTAAGATGTGGGGGATTACCACCCCTGAGGAAGCGAAGGCGAAGATTGCGGAGCAGATCGCTGAGGCAGGCATTACGGAGCCAAGGAATCTGGAGGAGCAGGCGATCAGTCTGGTAGGCAGGGATATCTATGAAAAGCTGGTAAAGGGATATACCGAAAAACAGTGGGGAAAGCGTGCCACGGAGCTTNCCNCGTTTATTANCNGANGGNTTCCGGTCCGGTTTGTNNATGATAACAATTATTTTAATGATCTTTATCAGGGNATCCCGATTGGCGGATTTACAAAGATGGTAGAGAACATGCTTGCTTCCGGGAATATAGAGATCCGCCTGGGAACAGACTATTTTGCGGAGAAGGAAAGTCTGGACATGCTTGCGGATAAGATCGTGTTTACAGGGATGATTGATCAGTATTTTGGGTATTGTTTCGGGGAGCTGGAATACCGCAGTTTAAAATTTGAGACGGAAACGCTGGAGCAGGAAAATTATCAGGGCAATGCGGTCGTAAATTATACGGAATATGAAGTGCCTTATACAAGAATCGTCGAGCATAAGCATTTTGAGCTGGCTTGCCAGAGCGGGAAGATTAATCCCAAAACTGTGATTACAAGGGAATATCCCGCCCCATGGAAACGGGGAGAGGAACCCTATTACCCGATGAATGATGATAAGAATAATGCCGTTTATATGAAGTATAAGGAACTGGCGGACAGGCAGGATAAGGTGATCTTCGGCGGCAGGCTTGGCTTATATAAGTATTTTGACATGCATCATGTGATAGAGGAAGCGTTGAAGCTGGCGGAGAGATGCATTTGAGATTGTTTTGGATAAAATGCTTGCATTTTTGCCTGCGATAGTTTATAATGGCTAATGCAGGCGTGTTACAGATATGCGTTGCGGTATATAGCGCTATCGCCAAATGGTAAGGCAACGGACTCTGACTCCGTCATTTCAAGGTTCGAATCCTTGTAGCGCTGCTGGGACTTCGTTTTGAAGTCCCTTTTCTTTTCAAGAAGAATTACCTAAAGAAGTATTAAATATGAGGGGATCATTATGTTTCGTTTGGGAGAGCTTCAGGAATTGGTGATTGCAAAAACAGTGGATTTCGGCGTCTATCTGGAGGAAGAAAACGGCGGGCATCAGGATCGTGTCCTGCTTCCGAAAAAACAGGTGCCGGAGGAAAGCCGGATCGGGGATAAGATCACCGTATTTTTGTATAAAGATTCCTCAGACCGTCTGATCGCAACTACCCGTACACCGCGGCTGACGCTTCATGAAGTTGCCCTGCTGACGGTATCGCAGGTGAATAAGATGGGAGCGTTTCTGGACTGGGGGCTGGAAAAGGATCTGCTCCTTCCTTTCAAGCAGCAGACGAAAAGGGTCGGGGAACAGGAGGAGGTGCTGGCTGCGCTTTATATTGATAAAAGCGGCAGACTTTGCGCCACGATGAACGTATATCCTTATCTGAGTGCGGAAAGCCCTTATCAGGCGGGGGACGACGTCAGCGGCATCATCTATGAATCCAGCGACAATTTTGGCTTGTTTGTGGCGGTTGATCAGAAGTATTCCGCGATCATTCCGAAAAATGAATCCTATGGGAACCTTTCCATCGGTGGCCGTATCAAAGCCCGTGTTACAAAGGTGCGTGAGGATGGTAAGCTGAATCTGAGCGTCAGGGAAAAAGCATATCTGCAGATGAATCCTGACATGGAAAAGATACTGGAGCTGCTGGACAGCTACGGCGGCGTGCTGCCGTTTACGGAGAAAGCGGATCCGGAGGTGATCAAGCGGGAGACCGGCATGAGCAAGAATGAATTCAAGCGTGCCGTGGGTCATCTGTATAAAGAGCGGAAGATCCTGATAGAGAAGGATGGACATATCCGGCAGATATAAATCAAGAAATTCTATAAAGTGTGAGGTTGGTAATGACGGCAAAACATTCGGGATGGTTATTTTTTACAATTACAATGGCATACATCTTTGTTCCTTATCTGCTTCGGATAGGAAATGTTGCTGATAAATTGACGATCACGCATACTCTTTGGCTGAGTGAGGGCATCATTATGATACCGGCGCTATTGTTTACTGTATGTTCAAAGGAACGGTTAAGGGATGCGGCGGCAATTCATAAGATCAGGATTCCTACCATATTTCTGGCAGTATTGTATATTGCCTTACTGGGTCCGCTGGTTTTACTGTGCAATGCGGTGACCATGCTGTTTGTGGATAATACTGCAGAAGAAATACTGTCATATGTTTCGGAGATTTCTATCGGAGAGATGTTTTTCTTTGTCGGACTGCTGGCGCCTGTCTGTGAGGAGATCGTATTTCGGGGGATCCTATACACCGGCTTTCGTAAAAACGGTACGCCGATGCAGGCGATCCTCTGGACTGCTGTTCTGTTCGGACTGTTTCATATGAATCTGAATCAGATGGTCTATGCCATGGTGCTCGGTTTTGCATTTGGATTGCTGAGAGAGGCAACCGGCAATATCTGGGCGGGAATTATCGGTCATATTTCGCTGAACAGTTACTCAGTGTTTTTGTATTACCTGCAGAGTATCCTGCCTGCGGAAGAACTGTCTGAAGCAAAGAGTGCGCTGACACAGGAGACGCTGCTTGTTGCGATAGGCACCTATCTGGTCGTTGCTTTGATTACGACTGCCTTAGCTGCTTGTGTATTAGCTGCGATCGCAAAACTCGAACATGGGGAAGCTTATCTTCTGCAGGTGTTTAAGAAGGGAGAGAGAGGCAGGACGTGGTCGATTCCATTGTGGCTTGGGATTATGGTCTGTATCATAACGATCGTTTTTGATATCATCATTTCACGGGGATGGCTGCCTGTCTCCTAAAAAATAACAGAAGCCGACATATGCATCAGCTTCTGTTATTTATCATATTTTCAAATATGAAGAAAGCAAATTAATAGGTATCTGAAGATATCTTATAAGGCTTAAACAGACATATCAAAATTGCCGCCGACATGCGGATTCACGGAGAGCTCCATCTGAGCTGCATCCAGCATCTTGATCAATCCGGCGCCTGCCGCCTCCTGTGTATCTAATGCTTTAGCAAGCACTGCTGTTCCTACATCTGATAATGCAGCATTTTGAGCTAAGCTGGTTGATAATCTTGCAATATCCATATTTTGTACCAACCTTTCTTTTCAAATTTTATAAAATATATTTATAATTAATATAATTATCTGACAAAACGCAGAGATTGTCAAGTACCCAAAAGAAATAACTGAAAATCATTATAAAAAATTTTTGGTAAAAGATTACAAATTAACATAATTTTGATATAGTGACAAAAATAGATCAAAATGTATAATATTTAACTATAAATGTGTAGATTTTTTTGTGTAAATGTATTAAAATGTAAAATGTATGGTTGAAGATGTGCAGATAATGGGAAATTCTTTTGGTTATTTTGCATATCTGCATATTAAGAAATCGGGAGAAGCCGAATTGAATACGCTTCAGAATGGAGGAAAAGATGATTTCAAATCAGATATTGCAGGGGACTCTGGATGGTATGATGAATATTGCTCACGTGGAACTATGCGTGACAGATACGGAAGGTAAAACCGTTGTATCTACCATGTCGGAAAAAAGGGATTTTGGCGATGCAGTAGTAGAGTTTGTGAAATCACCGGCTGACAGCCAGGAGATCCAGAACTGTCAGTTTTTTAAAATTTTTGACGAGCAGCAGTTGGAATACATACTGATTGCATCGAGTGTCAGTGAAAATACGTATCTGGTTGGAAAAATGGCGGCATTTCAGCTGCAGAGCCTTCTTGTGGCATATAAGGAGCGTTTTAATAAAGACAATTTTATCAAAAATCTTCTGCTGGACAATCTGCTTCTGGTAGATATTTATAGCAGGGCGAAAAAGCTGCATCTTCAGATTGATATGAAAAGAGTGGTCCTGATTGTGGAGACAGCTTCCTGTAAAGACAGCAATACATTGGAATATGTAAAAGACTGCGTAGGACTCAGCGGCAGCAAGGAGATTGTTACGGCTGTAGATGAGAATAATGTGATCATTGTAAAAGAGCTTCCTGACAGGCAGGATAGTGCGGAGATCGAGAAGACAGCACAGCAGATCGTAGCATATCTGAATAAGGAAGGTATTGAAGGAGTCCGCCTTGCGTATGGCACTACGGTGGGTGAGATCAAGGAAGTCAGCCGTTCTTATAAAGAAGCAAAGATGGCGCTGGATGTAGGAAAGATCTTCTTTTCTGATAAGGTGATCATCCCTTACAGTGAGCTTGGCATAGGGCGTCTGATTTACCAGCTCCCGATCCCTCTCTGCAAGATGTTCATTAAAGAGATATTTGCCGGAAAGAGTCCGGATGAATTTGATGAGGAGACATTAATGACAATTAATAAGTTTTTTGAAAACAGCTTAAATGTTTCCGAAACGTCAAGACAGCTTTTTATCCACAGGAATACTCTTGTTTACCGNCTNGATAAGCTGCAGAAAAGTACGAACCTTGATCTCAGGGTATTTGAGGATGCTATCACGTTCAGAATCGCNTTGATGGTAGTCAGGTACATGAAATATATGGAGTCTCAGGAGTTTTAGAANCAGGAAANTAGAAGAAACGGATGGTAGGAGGAACCGATGGCTGATAAGAATCGATTAAATAATACAGAAGATCTGCGCGCGGCGATNGCGGAGCTGCAGCTGAGGATGGAGGCGCGCGACCGGCAGAAGGAAGAAAGCAATACTCTTGAAAATTCATGGATNCACAAAGAGGATAATGCNGCTTTGGANATGGAAGAAGAAATATACAACGGAGAGACTCNGGATGCGTATGAAACGGTTCAGGAGCCATATGAGGACATTCAGGAGCCATATGAAGACGCACAGGAGGGNGCTTATGAAGAGGAGCAGGAGAGCGCGCTTACAGAAAGAAAAAAGCGTATCATCAGGGAAACGACAGGAGGAAATGAAGCTCAGGAGGATCACAGGGATGCNGTGGTAAGAGAGCGGCGAAATGAGAAAGCAAGAGGCGGGGCATACCCGTCTAAGGAACAGCCGCAGTATGAAGCGAGGGACGCACATTCCGGTTCCGGCGGGAAGAAAAGAAGGAACAGAGCTGACGGAGATGTGATCATTTCCTTAAAGAATGTGAGCAAGTCTTATGTTAAGGACGTTCCCGCCCTTTCCAANGTCAATATCCAGATCCGGAGNGGAGAGTTTGTATTTATCGTGGGCAGCAGCGGTTCGGGTAAATCCACGCTGATCAGGCTTCTGCTTCGGGAACTGAAGCCGACGTCGGGNTCCATCATGGTCAACGGTCTGCAGGTGGATAAACTCAGACGGGGCAGGATACCGAAGCTTCGCAGGAGCATGGGCGTTGTATTTCAGGATTTCAGGCTGCTGAAGGATCGGAATGTCTATGAGAATGTTGCNTTTGCGCAGCGTATCATACAGACNCCGCTCAGGGAGATGAAGCGCAATGTGCCTAATATGCTGGCGACGGTGGGACTTGCCGGTAAATATAAGGCGCACCCGGACGAGCTTTCCGGCGGAGAGCAGCAGCGCGTGGCGATTGCAAGAGCTCTTGTAAACAGACCGCCGATCCTTGTGGCAGACGAGCCGACCGGAAATCTGGATCCTAAGAATACAATGGAAATCATGCATTTGTTAGAGAAGATCAATGAAAGCGGCACGACGGTAATCGTGGTGACGCACGATGATAAGATGGTGGACGAGATGAAAAAGCGGGTGATCACGATCCGAAAAGGCGTTGTGGTCAGCGATGAGGAAAAGGGTGGATACAGCAATGAAGGTTAGCACATTATTTTATGTAATTTATCAGGGATTTCGGAATACAATTAAAAATAAGTGGTTTACGCTTGCGTCGGTAGCGACGATTGCGGCTTGTCTGTTTTTGTTTGGTATCTTTTATGCGGTGATTACCAATTTTCAGAATATCGTAAAGACCGCGGAAGAGGGAGTTTCCGTAACCGTATTTTTTGAAAAGGGTACGCCCGATGAGCGGATCGCCCAGATTGGGGATATGATAAGGGCGCATACGGCAGTTGCAAGCGCTAATTATATCTCCGCGTCGGAAGCATGGGCGGAGTTCAAGGTAGAATATCTGGAGGGATATGCGGATGGATTTACGGAGAATCCGCTTGCCAATTCCATGAATTATGAGATCTACTTAAATGACGTATCGCGGCAGGCGGAGCTGGTCGCTTATCTGGAGGGGATTGAAGATGTCAGGCGTGTCAATCGTTCGGAGGTGACTGCCAATACTTTGATGGGCGTCAATTCACTGGTTGCCTATGTGTCGATCGGTATGATAGGGATCCTGCTGGCAGTATCGATCTTCCTGATCTCCAATACGGTCATGATCGGTATTTCCGTCCGGAAGGATGAGATCGCGATCATGAAATATATCGGCGCGACGGATTTCTTTGTGCGGTCGCCGTTTGTGATCGAAGGAATCATCATCGGCGCATTGGGTTCTCTGGTGCCGCTGGGCATCATCTATCTTTTATATAATGAGATGCTTGCATATATTATAGAGAATTTTTCGGTTCTGACCAGGCTTTTGGCATTTGTGCCGGTGGGAGAGGTATTTCATTATCTGGTGCCTATTTCAATGGGTGTGGGAATCGGAATCGGATTTATCGGAAGCTATGTAACGGTCAAGAGACATATCAGAGTTTAGGCAGCGTGTTTAGGGGAGGTAGATTGAAAAATAAGATTGATATCTTATTTTTCAATCGCAACTTTGGACCTGCGGCCCAAAGTTTGCAGGTTGTTGGAAAGGGCATGGTTATTACTATGAAGATAAGGTACAGACTATGGATGGGACTTTGCATTGCGGCGCTGGTGATCTTGAATGTCAGTGCAGTCAGCAAAGCGGACAATGACGATTATATAGATGAACTGCGGGCGAGTATCAGCGAAAAGGAAAATGAGCTGGATGGGCTGGAGGATCAGAAAGCGGCGCTTCAAAATGGGCGCAGTAATCTGCAGGGTATTGTAAACAGCTTGTCAGCGACCAGAAATGAGATGTCAAGGTATGTGGCAGAGCTGGATGCCCAGGTGGCAGGGATTCAGAGTAATATTGACGCCCTGAATGAACTGATCGAAGCAAAAGAAGCGGATATAGCGCGAACGCAGGAAGAGCTGGTTTTGGCGGAGCAGGCGGCGACGGATCAATATGAGGCGATGAAAGAGCGTATCCAGTTTATGTATGAGAAGGGGGATACGCTGTATCTGGAGATGCTTCTGAATTCCAATTCCTTTGCGGATATGCTCAATAAGGCGGATTATATCGAGCAGCTATCTGCTTACGATAGGAACAAATTGGAGGAATATCAGCTGGTAGTTGAATATACGGAACTATGCAGGCAGGAACTGATTTCGGAGCAGGAGCTGCTGGAGGAGGCAAAGGCGGCAGCTCAGGAAGAACAGAACAATCTGAATGCCCTGATTGATGAAAAGGAAGCCCAGATCACTGCATATAACTCGGATATTGCGACCAAGGAGCAGGCGATCCGGGAATATGACGCGGAAATTGCAGAGCAGAATCAGATTATCGCTGCGCTGGAAGCTCAGATTGCAGCAGATCAGGCAGCTTTGGCGGAGGCAACAAGATTAAAATATGACGGCGGCATATTTATCTGGCCGGCACCGAGCTATACCAGAATTTCAGACCCTTTTGGATGGCGTATGCATCCGACGCTGGGAGTGGAAAAGTTCCATAACGGGATGGATATGGCGGCGCCCGGAGGATCTCCGATTCTGGCGGCATATGACGGCAGGGTGGTGGCTTCCGGCTATTCCTCCAGTATGGGTAATTATATCATGATTGATCATGGCGATAAGCTATATACTATCTATATGCATGCCTCCGCGCTCTATGTATCGACCGGGGACTATGTAACAAGAGGACAAAAGATCGCTGCGGTAGGTACGACGGGTAGAAGTACAGGTAATCACCTGCATTTCGGGGTGCGTCTGAACGGACAGTATGTAGATCCGAGAAGCTATCTTTAATAGGATGAATTAAGGAAGAATGACAGGAAAGGTGTGGAGTCGGATATGAATAAAAAAGACTATTGGGTCGGGTTATTATCGGGGCTGTTGATCTCTGTGTTTATCGTCTGCTGTGTTTTGTGCGGAAGGATGCTTTTTACAGCGGCCGGTGGATATGAGCAGGGCATCGCGCAGACATCGGGCAGAACGGGAGGAAGGACAGACGGCATCGGCCGGTCGGATTTTGACTCGGAGGATTTTGATGATGATGTCATAGAAAAGGTCAATTTATTAAAAGCAGCTATAGAACATTATTATGTGGAGGAGCTGGATGAAGATACCCTTGCTGACGGACTTTACAGTGGCCTGATGGACAGTCTGGGGGATCCCTATGCGGAATATTATAATCCTGAGCAGTGGATCGCCATGCAGAACTCTACAGAGGGGATCTATTACGGTATCGGCGCTTATATGAAGAAGGATACGGTTACGGGATATCCGATAATCACCGGCATCATCCGCGGTACGCCGGCAGAGGAAGCGGGGATTATGATTGACGACTATGTCTATGAAGTAGACGGCACGGATGTATATGATATGAATCTGACCGATGTGACCGGTATGATCAAGGGACCGGAGGGAACTACGGTAGATCTTATCATCATAAGACCCTCCACCGGTGAGGAGCTTTCGATGACGCTGGAGCGTCGTAAGGTGGAGACGCCCACGGTGGAATATAAGATGCTGGAGGGGAATATCGGATATATCGCGATTGCAGAATTTGACGCTGTGACGGTAGACCAGTTTGCGGAAGCGCTTGCCACGGTAAAGGGCAATGGCATGGAAGGTTTGATTCTGGATCTTAGGGGCAATCCCGGCGGAAACCTGTCTGCGGTAGTGGAGATTGCCAGGATGCTTCTGCCGAAAGGTCTGATTGTGTATACGGAAGATAAATATGGGGAACGAAAAGAATATGATTGTGATGGGTCAAGATGTATCGACGTGCCTATGGTCGTGTTGATCAATGGGGGCAGTGCCAGCGCATCAGAGATCCTTGCGGGGGCGATCAAGGATTACAGGATCGGGACGCTGCTTGGAACAACCACATATGGTAAAGGCATCGTGCAGCGTTTAATTGCGCTTGACGATGGTTCCGCGATCAAGCTGACAGTGAGTCATTATTATACGCCTCTGGGCAATGATATTCATAAGGTAGGCATTACGCCGGATGTGGTGCTGGAGTTTGATGCAGACGCTTATAAGGAGGATGCAACGGATAATCAGCTAAACCGCGCGATAGAGCTGCTGCAGTAGAAGCTCCGGCTGCCAGTCAGGGAAGTAAATTAATGTTCATAAAATATAGTTTAATATAAGAAAATACGTGACATTTTATATGGATAAGAGTATAATATTATCCGCGTAAGGTGAAGCGTATGCGCCATGGTAAAGATGATGATATTACAATACGGAGGTCGGATGTTGCGATGAGGCATGATTTTAAGAAGATAGAGCCCAAGTGGCAGAAAAAATGGGAGGAAGCGGGGATATTCCGTGCGCAGGATGGAGACAAGAGCCGTAAGAAATTTTACGGGTTGATCGAGTTTCCTTACCCCAGCGGTGCGGGGATGCATGTAGGTCATATCAAGGCATATTCCAGTATGGAGGTGCTTGCCAGAAAGAGACGGATGGAAGGCTATAATGTATTGTTCCCCATCGGGTTTGACGCGTTTGGACTTCCGACGGAGAATTATGCGATCAAGACATCTACCCACCCGCGTATCATTACGGATCGAAATATTGCAAGATTTTCCGAGCAGTTAAAAAAGGTGGGATTTTCCTTTGACTGGAGTCGTACCGTAGATACCACGGATGAGGATTTTTATCATTGGACGCAGTGGATCTTCCTGAAGATGTTTGAGGCGGGACTGGTATTTCAGGATAAGGCGCTGGTGAATTACTGCCCGTCCTGTAAGGTGGTGCTTTCCAATGAAGACAGTCAGGGCGGTAAATGCGATATCTGCCACAGCGACGTTGTACAGCGTTCCAAGACGGTATGGTATCTGAGGATCACGGAGTATGCGGACAAACTGTTAAGCGGTCTGGATGCGGTGGAATATCCGGAAAATATCAAGCAGCAGCAGATCAACTGGATCGGTAAATCCACGGGGGCATTTGTGGATTTCAAGATTGCGGGTGCAGAAGATAAATTACAGATCTATACAACCAGACCGGATACGCTGTTTGGTGTTACTTTTATGGTTATTGCACCGGAGCATCCGCTGATCGATCAGTACGTGGCGAAGATCAAAAATATGGACGCTGTAGAGGCGTATCGTCAGGAATGCGTTAAGAAGACGGAATTTGAAAGAACGCAGCTTGTGAAGGAAAAGACGGGTGTCAGACTGGAAGGCATCGAGGCGGTCAATCCGGTGAATGGCGTAAATATCCCGATCTTTATTGCGGATTACGTTATGATGGGATATGGTACCGGCGCGATCATGGCAGTTCCGGCACATGACCAGAGGGACTATGATTTTGCGAAGAAGTTTGGCATAGATATCATTGAGGTCATCAAGGGCGGTGATATTGACAAGGAAGCTTATACCGGCGACGGAGAGATGATCAACTCGGATTTCCTGAATGGATATACCAATAAGAAGGATTCTATCGCGCGGATGATCGAGGAATTGATCCAAAAAGGCATCGGCAGTGCGGGTATCCAGTTTAAAATGAAGGACTGGGCATTTAACCGCCAGAGATACTGGGGTGAGCCGATCCCCATCGTACATTGTCCGGACTGCGGAATCGTTCCCGTACCGTATGGGGAGCTGCCGCTCAGACTGCCTGAGATAGAGAACTTTGAGCCGGGCGAGGAAGGAGAATCACCCCTTGCGAAGATTGACTCCTTTGTCAATTGCAAGTGCCCGAAATGCGGGAAGGATGCGAAGCGCGAGACAGATACCATGCCGCAGTGGGCGGGGTCTTCGTGGTATTTTATCCGTTATGTGGACCCGCATAATAAGAATTGCTTTGCAGACCGTGAAAAGATTGACTACTGGATGCCGGTTGACTGGTACAACGGCGGTATGGAGCATGTGACAAGGCATATGATTTATTCCCGTTTCTGGCATCATTTCTTATATGATATCGGAGAGGTGAACACGCCGGAGCCGTATGCAAAACGTTCCGCACAGGGACTGATCTTAGGCGCTGACGGTGAGAAGATGAGTAAATCCAGAGGAAACGTTATCGATCCGTTGGAAATTGTAGAAGAATATGGCGCAGATACCCTTCGGACTTATATCCTGTTTATGGGTGATTATGCCGCTGCGTCCCCGTGGAATGACAGCTCCGTAAAGGGCTGCAAGCGTTTCCTGGAGCGTGTTGCCGTGATGGCGGATATGATCGATGATAGTGCATCTTCCGCAGAATTGGAAAGTAAGTTCCACAAGGCGATCAAGAAGGTGTCCTCTGACATTGAGGAGACAAAGTTCAATACGGCGATCGCTACGCTGATGGCGCTTGTCAATGATGTTTATCAGGCAGGGAAGCTGACAAGGGAGGAGATGCTTATCTTTATCAAGCTGCTGAATCCCTTTGCTCCGCATCTTTGCGAAGAAATCTATGAGACGCTGGGCGGAGAGGGATTTTTATCACAGCAGGCATGGCCTGCATATGATGAAGAGAAGACAAAAGATGCAGTCATAGAGATCGGCGTACAGGTCAATGGCAAGCTCCGCGGTACGGTGAAGATTGCCGCAGAAGCAACGAAGGAAGAGGCTCTTCAGACGGCTAAGGAGGATGCGAAGGTTGCGGAATTTTTAAGTCAGGGATCAGTCGTAAAGGAAATCTATGTACCGGGGAAGATTGTAAACTTTGTCGTAAAATAAAAGGTTATATCGGAAAAAGTACAAGAGCTATAGTCGGAATGTCGATGACGGACTATAGCTCTATGTTGTGAAGGGTTATTCAACTCCGGTTTACATAACTTTTTGTCTGCACATCTATGTCCCAAAAACATCATATAATGAAATCATTTTTGGGACATAGATGTGCCGATTTTGAGTTATGTAAACCTCAATGACACATAGATATACAGATATCTTGATTGGTCAATTGTTCCGATATGGAGAAATGAATAGATGGAAATTATAGTTGACGGTTATAAAATCAGTTATAAGATCACGGGAGAAGGGGAAGAGACAGTAGTCATCCTGCAGGGCTGGGGAACAGAGTTTTCTGTATATGATTCGGTTGCAGCCTGTATCAGCAGTCAATACCGCGTTGTGCAGTTTGATCTTCCGGGATTTGGTGCAAGCGAGGAACCGAGGGAGGCATGGGACGTGGAGGCGTATGCTGATTTTTTTCTGAAGCTGATGGATGCGCTGAAGATCAGCGAAGCCGTTCTGCTTGGGCATTCTTACGGCGGCAGGGTGATCATAAAGCTTGCCGCAAGGGAAAAGCTTCCGTTGAAGATCAGCAGGATCGTTCTGGTGGACAGCGCAGGTATCCTTCCCAAAAGGACGTGGCGGCAGAAGATGAAGATCAGGCGTTATAAGATGTTGAAAAAGCTGGTCAATCTAAAGCTGATCTATAAGATCTGCCCGGAACTGATCGATGAATGGAAAAGCAGGCAGGGCTCCGAGGATTATCGGAACGCAACGCCGATGATGCGCCAATGCATGGTAAAGGCTGTTAATGAGGATCTGACAGAGCTGCTCCCAAAGATCAGGCAGGAGACGCTGTTGATTTGGGGAGATATGGATACCGCAACGCCAATCACAGATGCGAAGCTGATGGAGGAGCGGATCCCGGATGCGGGGCTGGCGGTCATCCCGGGGACGGGGCATTTCTGCTTTTTGGAGAAGCCGGGACAGTTTGCGGGGATCATGAAGTCATATTTTCGTATTAGGTAAGTATTTATAGGTTAGTATTATGTTTTGAGGAGGAATCAGGATTTGCTGCAATTGGCAGAAGTGATCATAAGCGTTATGCTGGCGATCCCGGTATTTTATCTGGTGATGCGCTATAATCTCCATATGTTTCAGTTAAACGGCTATAAGAACAATGAGCAGAGGGCATGGCTCAGAAAAAATCCACGGAAACAGCTGATGCTTATTCTGCCGGGATTGGCAGGCATTTTTCTGATGTTATTTCCGTCAGACTGGCTGAGGATAGTCCTGTGCCTTTGCTGGCTGGCTGCCATTAAGTATTACAACTATTTAAGAAAAAGCAATGTCAAGAAAAAGCTTGTATTTACGAAAAGAGTGCAGAGGCTGATTGTTACAGATCTGCTGATAAATCTGATCGTGATTATTTTGGCAGTTTATTTTTGCGGATATTCATATCTGCCCGCGGTTTTGGGACTGCTGATCCCGCTGCAGGCGGTTCTTCTGGTTCCTGTTAATGTGGTCAACCGCCCGATAGAGAAGGCGGTCAATCGGTATTTTATCAATGATGCAAAGAAGAAGCTGAAACAGGCATCCGGTCTTACGGTGATCGGCGTGACCGGGAGCTATGGAAAGACCAGCGTGAAATTTTATCTGCAGGCATTGCTGCAGGGGCATTTTAACGTGCTTGTGACGCCCGAAAGCTACAATACGCCCATGGGCGTAGTAAAGACGATACGGGAATCCCTGCAGCCGACGCACGAGCTTTTTGTATGTGAAATGGGCGCAAGATATGTGGGAGACATCAAGGAGATCTGCGAGATCGTTTATCCGGCGCATGGCGTGATCACATCCATCGGACCGCAGCATCTGGAGACATTCGGCGGGATGGAGCATATCGTCGATACGAAATTTGAGCTGGCGGATGCGCTGCCGGAAGGCGGATTCTTATTCCTGAATGGCGATAATGAGTGGATCATTGAAAGAAGCGGGCGTTATCATACGGCGGAAGCGGGTAAAGAAGGAGCATCAGAAGAAGGAGCATCAGAAGAAAGATCATTAAAGGAAGGATTATCAAAGGAAGGGAAACAGAAAGAGCAGTCGGCGGTCATGGGGGATCGGAAGATCATATTCTACAGGAATCAGTCCTCCGGGGAAGGTTATCAGGCCGGGAATCTTAAGCTGTCACAGCTGGGTACGGAATTTGACGTGACTGCGCCTGATGGCGGGACAGAAACCTTTCAGACCAGACTTGTGGGAGAGCATAATGTGATCAACATCATCGGGGCGATTGCGGTGGCGCACACGCTCGGAATCCCTTTAAGGGAATTAAAGGTTCCGGTCAGGAGATTGCAGCCGATCCCGCACAGGATGCAGATGTTGGAACAGGGCAATGTGACGATTATTGATGATGCTTACAATTCTAATCCTGTCGGTTCTAAAGCGGCAGTGGAGACGCTTGCCATGTTTGACGGAATCAGGATATNGATTACGCCGGGAATGGTGGAGCTGGGCAGGGAAGAAGCTTCGTATAATTATAAATTCGGCACTTATGCGGCGAAGTGCTGCGATTACATCCTGCTGGTCGGCAGAGAGCATGTACGGCCGATCCAAAAGGGCGCATTGGAAAATGGTTTTGATGAGAAAAAATGTCTTGTTTACGACGGACTAAAGGATGCGCTTGCTTTTGCATATAGTATTAAAGGTGATGGGCATAAGTATATTCTGTTGGAAAACGATCTGCCGGATAATTATTGATTTGCATCGAAAGTGTTTGGTCTATGGAAAGGATAGTAGGTAATTGCGAAAGAGTTAAGTACGGCTTACATAACTCTTCGTTTGAATATCTATGTTTCAAAAACATCATAAATGAAATTATTTTTGAAACATAGATATTCAAACTTCAGGTTATGTAAACCATATGAACGGAATTGCGGAACGAAAAATAAGAAAGCAAGTGTTTTACAATAACCTAATATTATTATGGATAATGAGGAATTTGCAGAAAGGCGGAAATGGATCATGAAGACAAGAGTAGCAGTTATGTTTGGCGGAAAGAGCGTGGAGCATGAGGTGTCTATCATTTCCGGTATTCAGGCGATTTTAAGCATGGATCCGGAAAAGTATGAGATCATACCGGTTTATATTGATAAGGCAAACGATATGTACATAGGAGAAGGGATTGGTAAGATCGAATCGTATAAGGATATCAAAAAGCTGCTGGCGGAGTCCCAGAGGGTGATCCTGGTTAAGGAGGACGGCGCGGCGCGGCTGATGCCGTATCCGGTAAAACGGTTTGGTGGTAAAAAGCCTGTGGAGATCGATATCGTGTTTCCGATCGTACACGGAACCAACGTGGAGGACGGTACGCTTCAGGGGTATCTGAAGACAGTCGGTGTTCCGTTTGTCGGCTGTGACGTGACGGCGTCTGCCGTGGGCATGGATAAGTATGTGACAAAGGTGATCCTGAAGGATCAAGGGGTGCCGGTGCTTGATTGTAAATGCTTTACAACTTCGGATTATGCTGATGTGGATGGTATCGTAAAACAGACGGAGGAAAGCATCGGTTATCCGGCGATTGTGAAGCCGTTGAATCTGGGCTCCAGCGTGGGNATCAGTGTGGCGAATGACCGCGTGGAGCTGATCCGTTCCATTGACGGGGCATTTACCTATGCGAGAAAAATACTGATAGAACATGCGATCAGCAATCTTCGTGAGATCAACTGTTCTGTACTTGGCGATGAAAATGATGCTGCGGCTTCGGAATGTGAGGAGCCTTTACATTCCAAGGATATTTTAAGTTATGAGGATAAGTATCTGAGCAATTCCAAGAACGGCGCGTCTAAGGGGATGGCGGGCGTGTCCAGAAGGATTCCCGCAGAGTTATCTGTGGAGAAAAGGGAAGAGATTAGGGATATGGCTGTCAAATCTTTTAAAGCGTTGGGATGTAACGGAGTTGCAAGGATTGATTTTATGATTGACGAAGAAACGGACTGTCTTTATTTTAATGAGATCAATACGATTCCGGGTTCGCTGGCATTTTATCTTTGGGAGCCGGTGGGAGTCTCTTATAAGGAGCTGCTGGACCGGATGATACAGCTTGCCTTGAAGCGCAGACGCGAGGAGGAGGCGTTGACCTTTTCTTTTGACACTAATATCTTAAATCAGAATTCCCTGTCAGGGCTTAAGGGCGGAAAATTGTAATAACCTAAGAATAGAGCGGAAGATGAAAAACACAAAGTTCAGGAATTCATTTCTGCTGCTCCTGACGGCTTTTATCTGGGGCGTTGCATTTGTTGCCCAGAGCGCCGGAGGGGATGCGGTAGGACCATATACATTTAACTGCGTCAGGATGATTTTAGGAGGCATTTCACTGCTTCCGGTCATCGTTATTATGGATCATGTGAAGCCATCTACACGCAGACCGGTGACAAGGGAGCAGAGGAAGGAGCTTCTGCTGGGCGGCGTCAGCTGCGGCGCGATCCTGTTTGTCGCCAGCAGCTTTCAGCAGATGGGGATCTATCTGGGCACATCTGCCGGAAAAGCGGGATTTCTCACTGCCTGTTATATCCTGCTGGTTCCGCTCATCGGTCTTTTCTTTCATAAAAAGTGCAGATGGAATCTCTGGGCGGGAGTGGCGCTGGCGGTCCTGGGTCTTTATCTTCTTTGCATGAGCGGACCTTTTTTGCTGCAGTTATCAGATGGACTGGTGCTGTTGTGCGCGCTGTGTTTTTCGTTTCATATCATTGTAGTGGATCATTTTGCACCCAAAGTAGACGGTGTAAGAATGTCCTGTATTCAGTTCTTCACCTGCGGTATCTTGGGAAGCTTCCCGGCCGTTCTGGTGGAAATGGGGCATACGCAGGAAAGCGTAAGGCTTTGGCTGTCGGGATTTGCTGCGTGGGATGCTTGGATCACGATCCTTTATGCGGCGATTCTTTCCTGCGGGGTGGCATATACCTTACAGATCATAGGGCAGGAGGGGCTGCATCCGACCGTGGCTTCTCTCCTGATGAGTCTGGAATCTGTATTTTCCGTGATTGCCGGATGGGTTCTTTTAAAGGAAGATATGAGTCCGCGGGAATTGGCGGGATGTATGATCATGTTTGCCGCCATCATTCTGGCACAGTTGGAGGNTNNCAGAANGTGGCAGGAAGTATGANCGCANTTGCCGCCATCATACCGGCNNAACAGGTTGACAGAAAGCGGCAGGAAGTATNATCGCATTTACTGCCATCATACCGGCACAACAGGTTGACAGAAAGTGGCAGGAGAAATAGCTTGCATGACAGGGGGATTATGAAGTAGAATATAGATACATATCTGTAAGCCGGCAGCGAACCACGAAAGCCATAAGATTTTATAATAGATATGTTGATACGCAGGAGGAATCATTGCTTATGCGTAAGAAAAAAGAGAGGAAGGTACATAGTATGAAGAAAACCCTAAGATTAACGCGCCTGAATCGGATACTGGCGCTGCTTATGATTATCGTGCTGATGTTCCCGATGTTTTCCTTGAAGTCCGAAGCTGCTGNCAATGCAANTCAGGCAGGGGCTGTCGGAATCGATGTGTCAAAATATCAGGGCAATATCGACTGGAACGNGGTACGGGCAAGCGGTATAACATTTGCATTTATTAAGGCATACAGCTNTTNTAGCGGTNTTGATCCGTATTTTGACAGGAATATCAAAGGCGCCAATGCAGTCGGNATCCGTACCGGCGTTTATGTGTATTCCTATNNAANTACGCCGNAAGCGGCAGCAGCGGAAGCNTCGATTCTGGTGAATCTGCTGCAGAATTATACGGTAAGCTTCCCGGTGGTAATTGATATTGAGGATTCCTGCCAAAAGCCGCTTTCTCCTGAAATGCTGGCAGCGATTGCAAATGTATTCTGTGCAACGGTAGAGAATGCAGGATATTATCCGATGGTATATTCCAATACATACTGGTTTACAAACAAGATCGGTCCGGTTGGTTATGATAAATGGGTGGCACAGTACGCATCAGCGTGTACTTATGCACAGACACCCGCATTCTGGCAGTATTCATCCAAAGGAAGCGTACCGGGAATTGCCGGCAACGTGGATATGGATTATCAGTATAAGGATTTTTCCTTCCTGATCCCTTATGGATTTTCACAGCGCGGGAATAATGTTTATTTCTATAATAATTACCGCTGGCAGAAGGGCTGGATCGATTATAACGGCGCGAAGTATTTCTGCAATGAGCAGGGACACAGGCTGACAGGCTGGCAGAATCTGGGAGGTCCTGTTTACTATTTCGGGGAAGACGGCGCGATGCGGACGGGATTTCAGCAGATCAATAACCATACCTATTATTTTGGTGATGACGGCGTGACGCGTACAGGACTGGTTGAGGTTAACGGAGAACATTATCTCTTTGGCGCGGATGGTATCATGTTTACGGGATGGTGCCCTGCGGGAGAGGGAATGACATATTACTTTGCAGAGGACGGTCATATGCATCACGGCTGGTATGCGGAGAATGGTCAGACCTATTACTTTGACGAAAATGGTCTGATGACCATCGGCTTTAAGAAGATTGACGGCAATACTTACTTCTTCAATGCGGAAGGAAAGAGACAGTCCGGCTGGGTTGCTCTGGAGGGCATGAAGTTTTACATGAGCCCGGAAGGCGTTATGCAGTATGGATGGCTGACACTGCCGGACGGCGTATATTATCTGAATAAGGATACCGGTGTGATGCAGCTTGGCTGGATGACGCTGGATAAGAACACATACTGTTTCGATCCCGCAACAGGAAAGATGATGACGGGACTGGTTACCATAGGTGCGGAGCAGTTCTACTTCAATCCTGAGAACGGTGTCCGTATGACAGGAATGCTGCAGATCGGCGCTGACAGCTATTATTTCAATCCGGAGACCGGCGCTATGCACCGCGGACTGTTGACAAAGGATGGCAATACATGGTATTTTGATCCGGCTGACGGTAAGATGCAGGCAGGCTGGGTGAAGATCGGAGAGAGCAAGTTCTATTTTGAACCGGTGACGGGAGCTTTGTATAAAGGTATGTTAAGTGACGGCGTCGGCATAAAATATTGCTCGCCTGAGGATGGACATCTGATGACGGGATTTGTGACGATAGACGGACAGATGTACTACTTTGATCCCGCGACGGAATATATGCTTGCCAATACAGTGATCGAAGCGGCAGGAGGCGTATTTGCGATCAATGAAGCGGGAATCGTGACGCAGATGCAGTAAGAGTTTGATCCTTCAAAGAGTGGATCCGGCGGAGAAATGCTTTCGTCAGTGTTTCTAAAATTAAATATAGTATTATGATAAAGTGAAATATGCGCTGCCGTCCTGCTTAGGCAAATGACGGCGGCGCATATATTTAATTATTATGATATGTTAATAGATAGAAAAATTGCGATCCTTGCATAAGTTTAATTACTCCTGCCGGACGAAGTTTCTCCTGTAAATGTTGTATCTCTGCTTTTGCTTGGCTAATTCTGTCTCCTGTTTAGCTATCTTTGCTTTGTGTTTAGCTTCGTGCATGGCATTTTCCGCCCCGGTCACTTTTGACTTTCCCCATTTTTATCTATCAAAAATCCCCGCACAAAACACTTGGGGATTCAAAATACTTGCAGCAGCTTCGATCGCACCTTTTTATTTTTCAGAGTTATCGCGGTTGGCAAGCAGACTGCGGAGATGTTCAATTTCGGCATCCTTCTTGGCAATATCGGTATCTTTTTTCGCGATTTCCGCTTCCTTTTGAGAAAGCTGTTCCTTCAGCTCATCCCGCTCCTTGGTAGTTTGTTTGAGACGTTTTTCACGACCTGCCGTGCGGCGGTAATAATCCTCGCGTGCTTCGCACTGCTGTCTGATCTTCTCCTCCTGCGTAAGCTGGCAGACGGTGGCAACGGCATCTTTGATATATTGATTATTCTTTGCTAGCATCTTTAATTCCTCCCATGTGGTGGCTTTAAACACGGCGGTCCAGGTAGCACAGGGAGCGTTTCGGCCAGTTCCCTTGAATGAAAAACGCATTTTTGCGTTTTTCGATGTGAGACTTAGAACTTCTCTGCGAAGCAGCCTTTGCTGCGAGCAGCAAGAAGTTCTTCTCACATTGATGACCTGCAGTTCAAGATTGATGGTAGTACGTCCGTTTAATTCCACTTTAATGTCAAGGATATAATTTTTTTCATCGAGGGTCTTGCCCAGCTCGATCGGATTGAGGATTGTGATGGAGGTAACGTCATCAGAATCCAGATGGAGCAGGGCGCAGATAAGGGATTTTAAAACATTGGTGTTGGTCTGCATCAATGCCCTGAAAAGGTAATCATTGGTCATGCGGACGGGGATGGCTCCGTGGAGATCATCCAGACTGACGGTATCTTTGTATGTAGTGAAAATGTTGCATTTTTCATGGCTTTTTTCATGTTAATTCCTTTCATTGGTGATATAAATTGGTGTACGATATTACAAACGGGCGTTCTTCGCACCCCAGTCTCGTAAACACAGCTCCCCCTGCCTCAAGGATGTCAAAACTTAGACGGAAACTTTCAGTTCCGGAACCGTTTTTTGCGCTGTTAGAATATCTTCCTCTGTTCCGTTCCCGCTTAGAAACAGCAGCAGGACTGATGCCGGGTATGGCAGCCAACTGCTCCTGACTCATTCGTTTTGCCATGCGAAAGTCAAAGGAGAAATCGTTGAGTTATTGAACTGAAGGTTTTAAAAAGCGCATTCGATAAAAAAGAACGGGAAGGTTGGGATGTTCTAATATAGCTATACTTATTTTTTCCACTGGCGTATGATCCGGTTATAGTGTAAATTAATAATAGATACCTATAAGCAAAAACACAGAAGGAGGTGGTGTATATGATAAAAAATTTCAATGGATTTAGCCATAAGCTAGGATTCAGAGCCCATGCAGAATAGCAGTTATATAGGGAAACGCCGGTGAAAGCGTTTCATTAACAATCTGTGTGGGCTACCAAAACTATATAAGCTGCTGTTTCTGCACTTGTTTATTTTAGAATAGATAAGGAGCGGGAAAGATGAAATACAAGAATGCAGCAGAAGTGCTACCTCCCGGATTATTGCGGGAAATTCAATATTATATCGAAGGAGAGCTTTTATATATTCCTAAGTCTGAATCAAAGAAGGAATGGGGCGCGGTCAGCGGATCACAAAAGTTCTATTCGGAAAGAAACAGCCGGATCAGAGCATTATTTCATGACGGTATGCCGATTACGGACCTGGCGAAAAAATTCGGATTATCCGGCAGTACGATCAAAAAAATCATATATCAGAAAAAATAAGACAGGAAAGGTCTCCCGAGATGGATCAATGATGATTTCGGGAGATTTTTTTGCTTTCTCTGGTATCGTCAAGTTTGCAACAGGCAGAAAAAGCATCATTGCCCAAAATGACTATAGTTATTCTGCCGACTCGAAATATGAGGGCTCATATTATATAGTTTTCTTGATACGATTGTAGATATGGAGAGAGCCATGACAGTAAACGAAATAAAACGATATCGAAAAAAAGATACGCATTCCTATAGCTTTGGTTCGTTTCCGACTCTTGAACTGATGAAGACCAGGCCGGGAATGGCAGAAATGATCTTGGTGCATTCAGATGTAAAAAAAGAAATTCTCGAAAATTTGCATCACGAATGTGAAAAGGCGGGTGTGGAAATCATACAAAGCGACCGATATGTGGAAAAAGTACGTGAGAAAGACAACTGCATTGTGATCGGCGTTTTTCGGAAATATCAATGTAAATTGGAGCATTATAAGAACCATGTGGTATTGGTGAATCCGAGTGATGCGGGCAACCTGGGTACAATCATCAGAAGCTGTGTGGGTTTTGGCATAACAAACTTAGCGATGATCGAGCCGGCGGCTGATATTTTTCACCCCAAGGTAGTCAGAGCGTCAATGGGAGCAGTATTCCATATGAATTATGAATATTTTTCCTGTTTTGATCAGTATCTTCAGGAATATGGAAACGAGAGGGAACATTATCCTTTTATGCTGAACGGAAAGCATGCGCTGGAAACCCTGAAGCATCCGAAAGTAAAAGCATTCTCGTTGATTTTTGGGAACGAGGCAAGCGGATTGGATGACAGTTATCTGCATATCGGCAAAAGCGTAGTGATCTCACATGCACATACGATCGATTCCCTGAATCTATCATTGGCAGCAGGAATCGGTATGTATGAGTTCTGTAAGTCGGAAGTGTAAATTTTTATGATATGGAAATGATTGTGATTTTTTGGGAGAAAAGGTAGAATGTAGTTAGTCATGATATCCGCTTGAATGGGAAAAACAGATAAACTGCGGAAAGGAGACAGACATGAAGATGGATATTGCTTTTCGACAGGGAAATATGGAAGATTTACCTGAAATTGTGAATTTGGTTAAAGCAGCAATTGTGCAAATGGAACGCTGTAATATTATGCAATGGGATGAAATTTATCCGACAGCAGAAGACTTTTCGTCTGACATATCGGAGAGGCAATTGTTTGTCGGGATGACCAATGAAAACATTGCCGTGGTTTATACGCTGAATACAGAATCTGATGATGAATATAGAAATGGAAAGTGGAGGGATGCCCAAAAATCCTATATTGTTTTACATAGATTATGTGTACATCCAAAATACCAAAATCAGGGGGTCGCGCGGAATACGATGCAGTATATAGAACAGCAGGTGATCGGGTTAGGGATCGATGCGATCCGATTGGATGCGTTTTCACAAAATCCGTATTCATTAAAATTATATCAAAGATGCGGATATGCGGAGGTTGGAACGGCCGTGTGGAGAAAAGGTACGTTCTACATGATGGAGAAATACTTGTAAAACAAAGGAGGCTCACTTGAAAATCAGATATGTAACGTCCGAGGATCGGATAGAGGAAATCAGCAACCTGTGTTGGCCCGCAGGATGTTATGAAGATAACGTCAACAGCTTACAAATGTTAAGGAAAATTGGATTTGTTCGTTATCCGAATGGTGATTGCATGGAGAAGAATTGTTTTACCGGTGAGAAAACAGTACAATTAGAGTGAGGTCGATCTTTCCGAGCAGCGGCCGTTTCGTTGCCTAATGTTGCATAAATATAAAAAAGAATGTTATCAAGCTGCCGCTTGGCAAGATCTGATAATATCACCTTATAGACCATATTTTTCCCTAAGTTCCGCCAGTGCTTCACCAGCATCCTGACTTTGACCGTTTTGGTGCTGTTCTCTGGAAATTTGCAGTTCCTCAAGGAACTGTTTTTTTGTTGTAATGTGTGGTCCCCTGTTCAGAAAAAACTGCCGGATTACCTGCTGGACAACCTGCAATTCATCTTCCGTGCATTTCTGAACCATAGAGACGGTAGTGTCTAATGTGCTCATAGCGATCCCTTTCTGCTTCGGATGGAAGCCTGCCATAGTTCTGTCTTAAATCAAATCAATCTATTTAAATTTATTATACCCCGAAAGGACTTATTTGCAAAGCGATTTTTAAGTATGATATGCCAATAGATGGAAATACTGTGGATAATGAAAAAATGTTAGATATTTAGGAGGATCCTATGGGTTTATCTGTGCATTTGGAAGAGAATATCGCGGTATTGAAAGAAAAGCTTCCGATTGGTAAAAGCTTTGATATTGTGACAAGGGAAATGACGCTGTGCGGGGTGGATGCATACTGGGTCGGCATCAATGGGATGTGTAAGACGGATACCCTGCAGAAGCTGTTCGGCTACCTGCAAAATCCGGCATATCTGTCGATACAGTCGGAATTTTCCAGTAAAGAGGGGGAACTGCTTGAAAGCATCCAAAGATTTGCGGCATCCAAGATCGGATATGTGCAGACGGAGCTGTGTGATGATTGGGATACCATATGTAAAAATATTGTCAGCGGACCGACGGCGCTTTTTTTAAATGGCTGCGCTCAGGCGGTGATCCTGGATGTGCGCACTTATCCCACCAGAGGGATCGAGGAGCCGGATGTGGAGAAGGTGACAAGGGGCTCCAGAGACGGATTTGTGGAAACAATGCTGTTTAATACAAATCTGATCAGACGACGGATCAGGAGCAATCATCTGACGTTTGAGATCATGAGCGTGGGAACGGATTCCAAGACGGATGTGGCGCTTGCCTATGTCGGCGGGCTGGTGGAGAAACAGCTTTTGGAGGAAGTAAAAGAGGTGATCAACCACCTCACGGTATCTTCCCTTACGATGGGCACGAAAAGTCTTGAAGAGCTTCTGTTAAGGAAGCGCTGGTATCATCCGCTGCCAGTGGTTCAGGTAACGGAACGGCCGGATGTGGCATGCAGTTATCTGATGGAGGGACACCTGATCATCATTGTGGATAATACGCCGTCTGTTATCATCCTGCCTACGACGATCTTTCAATTTACACAGAATGTGGAGGATTATTACAAAAGTCCGTTGGTCGGCAATTATCTGAGATGGATGCGCTTCGCCTGCGTATGGATCAGTCTTTTGCTTCTTCCGGTACTGATGCTGATCGCCGGGTTTTATCCGGAGCTGGCGGATCAGATCAAGCTGATGGAGACAGAACCGTTGACGAGGGAACGGCTGTTTTTCTATGTACTTGCAGTGGATTTCGGACTGGATCTGTTCCGGTATTCTTCTGCCCATTCCACCAGCAGGTTCTCCGGCGCCATGTCCATCGTAGGCGGTCTGATCATCGGCGATATTGCGGTACAGCTGAACTGGGCATCGGTGGAAGTGATATTTTATGCGGCATTGACTTTGCTGGCCACGATGTCCCTGCCGAGTATCGAGTTTGGAGAGGGTATCAGGATCTACCGGCTCTTTTTGATCCTGACAACGGGATTTTTCGGTCCTGTGGGTTTCTGGGTCGGGCTGGCGCTTGTCTTTTTGTCAACCGTGACGACGCCTACCTTCAGCCATAAGAGTTATCTGTGGCCGCTGGCGCCATTTAACTGGAAGGCATTAAAAACGCTGCTCTGGAGATGTCCCACATTCAAGGCGCAGCCGAGCAAGGTGTGGGATCGGACGGAGAAAAAAAGCGCATAGGATGATTTTAATAATCATTTTTTACAAGTATAGTAAACCGTATATGTTTCATCACAAATATCATAAAGCGGCTTTAGTAAAAAATTTTTTTGTTGATTTCTTGTAATATAACAGCCCTGTTTCCACGGAAAAATTCCGTATGTATGCTCAGTCTGCGGGTAAAGAAACGTGGTCGGATCATCATAATTCCCTGAAATACCACAGTCGCATTCAGTAAGTCCCGCAAGTACAATGGGACCGTCTGTCACGGCAGCAAGTTCAGGCATATCCGGCAAGGCTTCCATGGTAAGACCGCTTTGGAAATACAAATTTACAATATCCGTTGTCCAGTTCCGTTTTATATTGATATAACCGTCTTCAATGACAGCTTTTTTCGACTGTCCGTTAATACTTAAAACTATATCTCCCTTTACCCAGCACGGAACACGGAACGATATAGTAAAGTCTTTCTTGTGAGAGCATTCGATCTCAAATTTAAATGCCCATCTCGACATATTGATGCTGCCGTGTTCATCAAAAAATGTCTGATTGCTGTACCCGCTCATTTCGGAGGTTTGTTTTATATTGATATCAGTGTGTTCACAGCAGCAAGAAAGCTGAGAAGGAATATACTGACTTATCACAATCCTGCTGTTATTGCTATCTTCAAAATAGATCAGTTTGTTATAGAGTGTCTGCGCCTGAACCATTGTACCGTGACAGCACCAAAAATCATGCCGCTTGCTGCCCCATTTTTTCCTGCTTCCTGCCGATAAAGGAAGAAAATATGTCGGCATACCCGATGTGGGATTTTGCTGGGTGAGAAAGCCGTTGTAAAGGCACCTTTCAATATAATCCGCATATGATGTATCTCCGGTCCACTTGTACAGATAGGATGCAGTTCTTACCATGTTATAAACTGTGCAGAATTCCTGATTGTTTATACCGAGAAACTGCCCTTGCTTAAATGGTGGCACCCAAAATTCTCCGGCGTTCTGACCACCTGTACAATATGTTCCTCTGTCTGTTACGGCGTTTTTCCAAAAAAGCTCGGTGTATTTGCGCCACTTTTCGTCACCTGTTACCTCATACATTTTCGCAGAACCGTGGGAAAGAGGAATACTTGCATTTGCGTGTTCATTTGTGAGAGCATCCTGCCCATTGGCAAGCGCTCTGAATACACCGTTGTCAGAATATCGTTCTGCAAGCTGCATATACTTTTCATCTTTTGTAATATCATATAGTTCTGCCCATATTTCAAGCAATCCGCCCTGCTCCCCGTTGTAAATTGCGCCCGGGTTTATTTCCTGCATTTTATCTGTCCAGCGGATATACCAATTACTCAGATGATCAACAATAGTAAGAGCTTGCTTGTTGTCTGCATACTTGTAAGCATCGGTAAGCCCCATGATCGTTTTGTGCATTACATATTGCGGCGACCATACATAGCGGTTTTCGGCAAGTATCTGAAAATATTTTTCAGGTATTGAACTTAACCATTCACCGCCATTAAGCTGCTGACACATAGCAAGCTCGGATATGATCTTATCAAGTTTAATCTTAATTTCCATATCCTTTTCCGATGCGTAATACGCAGCTGCAGCGGAAAGCCAATGTCCCAGAAAATGCCCTCTGAGCTGGCAGGTTGGAGCTTCCCAGCCCCAATGAAGATGCGTACTTTCGGGATCACCAATTATCTGGAGCCCGGGTATAATCACTCCGGCTTCAAGGTAGAAATTTTGAAGCAGACATTGATTATCAAGCTCCATAAGGTAATTTCTGTTGATGTCCATTCGTTCTTTGAAAAGTCCTGGAAGTATGGTTACGTTTTTTCTCTCGCTATCTTTAAGCATAATGAAAACACTCTCCTGAATGGCAATAAATCGTGTATCTAAAATATAACACATAAAGCGTGTATCTAAAATATAACACATAAAGCGTGGAGTGTCAGCAGACAAATAAATATTTTGTATTGGAGTATGATATGGTATAATCAAAAATGGTAAGAATAAGAAAGAAGAAATGTAGGAGATGAAAAATGGCAATCTTAGAAAATCTGGAACCAAAAGAGGTATTTCATTATTTTGAGGAAATCTGCAATATCCCGCATGGTTCGGGCAATACGGCGGCGATCAGTGATTATCTGGTGGAGTTTGCTAAGAAGAATGGACTGGAGTATCAGCAGGACGAGCTTGGGAATGTGATTATGATCAAGGAGGCAACAGCGGGATATGAGGCGGCTCCCCCCGTTATGATACAGGGGCATATGGATATGGTGGCCGTTTCCGACAGGGACTGCGATATTGATATGAGGACAGAGGGACTGCGGCTTGCTGTTGACGGCGACTGGGTCTATGCAAAGGGTACTTCCTTAGGCGCGGATGACGGGATTGCGGTTGCTTATGCGCTGGCGATCCTTTCCTCTGATACGCTGAAGCATCCGAGGCTTGAAGTAGTGGTCACGGTGGAGGAAGAGGTCGGCATGGATGGCGCAAGCGGGATCGATCTTTCGATATGCAGTGCAAAGCGGCTGATCAATCTGGATTCCGAGGAAGAAGGATATCTTCTGGCGGGATGCGCTGGCGGCGCAAGCTTTCTGATCAATTATCCGTTACAGTTTCAGGAATATGAGGGGATCTCCTGGCATCTGTCCATATCAGGCTTGCAGGGCGGTCATTCCGGTTCGGAGATCCATAAAGGGACGGCCAATGCACATCTGCTGATGGCGAGAGTTGTCCATGGATTTATGAAACTGGAGGGAGTACATCTTCTAAGGATCGATGGCGGCAGGAAGGATAATGTCATTCCGAATGCTGCATGTGCGGATCTTCTGATTGAAAAGGCTTCCTATGGAAAGGCGTATCAGGAATTTTTGAAATGGCAGAAAATCATTCTCGGAGAATCCAAACTTCGGGATCCGGATGTTCTTATGGAGTTTAAATCATCGGATGGCGAACCGGCTCCGGCAGATTGTGGACAGGCTGAGACGGCTGTCTGCAGAGCAGTAGAAGACCGGTGCGCTAAAAAACTGCTGTCTCTGATTCAGACGATGCCCAGAGGAGTATGTGAAATGAGTCCCGCTGTCAGCGGACTTGTGGAAACGTCCTTAAATCTCGGCACGCTTACCATGGATGGACAGGCGGCGATCCTCGGATATGCCGTGCGAAGCTCTGTGGCATCCAAGAAAGAAGAACTTTTGGAACGTATGATATTGTTATGTGATGTTTATCATGCCGCATGGAATATCAAAGGCGTCTATCCGGGATGGGAATATCAGCCGCAGTCGCCGCTTCGTGATGCGGTATGCGGACTCTATAAGAAGATGTATGACAGGGAAATGGTGGTGCAGGCGATCCACGCAGGATTGGAATGCGGCTTTTTTGCAGAGAAGATAGAAGGTCTTGACTGTATATCCATCGGACCCGATATGCAGGATGTCCATACGACGAAGGAACGTCTCAGCATTTCTTCTACGGAACGGGTCTATCAGTTTTTGATCCGTCTGCTTGAAGAATTGAAATAATTTAAGCAGCTCACGCATTGAAGTAACAGAGGTAATAAACCTATATTATGAGAACTTATGATAGGGAATGGATGATGCCGGAAGATAAGCAAACAAAGAGTTATGTAAACTGGACATTCGATGCCGCAATTGGTTAAAATAACAATATAAACGGATCATAAGAAAAATAAGGATAAGGAGCAAAAAAGATGGCAATTTTGGTAACAGGCGGAAGTGGCTTTATAGGAAGCCATACGGTAGTAGAATTATTTGAGGCCGGCAGGGAGGTTGTGGTGATCGATAATCTGAGCAATTCCTCTCCGGTGGCATTAAAACGGGTAGAGGAGATCACCGGAAAACCTGTCGTCTTTTATCAGGCGGATATCAGGGACAGGGAAGCGCTGGAGGAAGTGTTTGCAAAGGAAAAGATAGAAAGCTGCATCCATTTTGCCGGCTTAAAGGCTGTGGGGGAATCCGTAGAAAAGCCATGGGAATATTATGATAATAATATCACAGGTACGTTGACGCTGGTGGATGTTATGCGGAAGCATAATGTAAAGAACATCATCTTTTCCTCTTCCTCAACGGTATATGGCGATCCGGACAGCGTGCCGGTGACGGAAGAAAGCCCCTTGAAGAAATGCACGAACCCTTACNGAANNACAAAATCNATGTTNGAGCAGATCCTGACGGATATCCAGACGGCGGATCCTGAGTGGAATGTGGTGCTGCTGCGTTATTTCAATCCAATCGGCGCACATAAGAGCGGCAGGATCGGAGAAAATCCCAATGGCATCCCGAATAATCTGATGCCTTATATTACGCAGGTGGCAGTGGGAAAGAGGGAACGGCTGGGCGTATTCGGCGACGATTATGATACGCCGGACGGCACGGGAGTCAGGGATTATATCCATGTGGTCGATCTTGCAAGGGGACATGTAAAGGCGTTAAAGAAGATCGAAGAAAAGGCAGGACTTTGCATTTATAATCTGGGCACCGGTCAGGGCTACAGCGTGCTGGATGTGGTGAAGAATTTTGAAGAAGCTTCCGGCGTGAAGATCCCGTATGAGATATTACCCAGAAGGGCAGGGGATATCGCTGCGAACTATGCGGATGCCTCCAAGGCGCTGCGTGAGCTTGGATGGAAGGCGGAGTATACACTCAAAGATATGTGCGCGGACAGTTGGAACTGGCAGAAGAATAACCCGGATGGTTACTAATTGTGACTTTTGCACAGTTTGACATTTGCAGTTTTCAGTTGGTTTTTGATATCATAATCCTAAATATAGAGTGAAAAGTAGGGGTGCATGTTGAAAATAGATCGTGAGAAAGTGAAGAAGGTCTTTGCGGAATACGTGAGGCATTATGATGCGGAGGATCCCCAGATACGTCTTAAGATCCTTCATACATATAAGGTGAGCGAATTGTGCGAAGAAATAGCGTGTGATCTGTTTGACATGGACAAAATGCAGGAGAAGGCATCCGCGCAGAAGGATATCGACCTTGCATGGCTGATCGGGATGCTTCATGATATTGGGAGATTTGAACAGGTGAAGCGGTATCATACCCTGATCGATGCGGAGTCTGTTTCTCATGCCGCGCTTGGAATCGGGATATTATTTGGGGAGGGGATGCTGACGAGCTTTATCACGGCGGAGCCTGAAGATCCGGATGTCGGAGTGATCCGTGCGGCGATCGCATACCATAGCGATTACCGGATTCCGGGAGATCTNGACGAANGGACAAGGATGTACTGTCAGATCTTGAGAGANGCGNATAAGCTCGATNTTTNCCGGGTCAATTGCGANACGCCTCTTGAGGATATCTATCACATCTCAAAAGAGGAACTGATGCAGGCGGAGGTATCGGAAGCTGTGATGGACAATTTTATGCAGCGTCAGGCGACGCCCAGAGAGATCAGAAAGACACCGGTGGATTACGTTGTGGGGATGATCTCCATGGCATTTGAGCTGGTTTATCCTGTCAGCAGGAAGATCGCGGCGCGTCAGGGTTATCTGAATCGTCTGCTTGGTTTTCCGTCCGAAAATGAAAAAACAAGGCAGCAGTTTGCCATGNTGANAAAAATTATNNTNGGATAACAGGAATTTTTTNATATGCAGGAAATAAGAAATCTGTGCATTAAACACAATAAAATGTGGTTTTTGAAAAATAAAACACAAAATATATGAAAAAGGGATACCATTTCTCTGAAAATCGTGTATAATAGAAAATGTGTGGACAAGACACNGATTTGAGGAGAAGATTGGTGAGAAATCGAGGATACAAATATATCATAAAGCGCAGGCAGGAAGGNTACTGNCTTTATTGCGTNAATGCGATATGGATCAATCAGATGTTGAAGGANCANGGNATACGTCCCAGGGATTTNAGNCAGCTGACNTGGCAGGANCTTGCNGANGTTCAGGATTCNGTATTTGGCAGNAGGNTGTTTNTGGAGTTTAAGCCAAAGAATTTCTGGCAGATGGCGGATACCCTTTCCCTGAAATATGTTTCCTATGATCTGGAGAAGGGAAGCTGTCTTTATGAGCAGGATTGGTTTTTGCAGTATCCGCTGTTTGCGCAGGAGGATGTCTATGAGCTGTTGCGGGACAGTGGTCTCAGGCAGGAGGATGCCATACGCATTATGGAGGTAGTCCGCAGGGGACAATGTGACACTGATCTGAAATGGCGTGAGTTTATTGAACTTTATGATGTGCCGGAAGGGATGGTAGAGGCATTTTCCAGATGCATCTATCTGCCGCCGCGGGAGAAGGTGGTTGCGGAGCTGCTGGATGTTATATCACAGGCGATCCGGTGTAAAATCCGTGGAAAAATCGATTAAGTATCGGCGGCTGGTGTAGTAGTTGGAAGATATATTGCGAAAAGCATATTACCGAAAGTATATTACCGCGTGAGAAAAGGTTCTGACGCGGTATTTGTACTTTTAGATGAAAAGATGGAAAAAGCGGCCGGTCACTTTGTCCAGTCTCGCCGATCCTGACCGAAGAAAAAGATAGCGATCGTTCCGGGACCTACATGCGCGCCGGTGCAGAGGTCATAGCAGCGTATGATGAACTCTTTTACAGGGCATCTGGCGCGGATCGCGTCGGCGACAAACTGCGCGTCTTCCGGGGCATCGCAGTGAGCGATGGCGACATATTCTTCTGACGGATTGACCAGACGGGCGATCGTATGGTCGGCAAGCGCCTGTAAGGATCGCTGGCGGCTGCGGACTTTTTCGTGTACGACGATCTTTCCGAGTTCATTGCCCTTCAAGACGGGTTTTATCGAAAGGAGGCTGCCGATGGCGGCTTCCGCCGCAGAGATACGGCCTCCGCGCTTCAGATATTTCAGATCGCCTACGGTAAAGATCTGGTTCATGTTCATCTTTTCGCGTTCAAAGTAAGAAAGGACTTCGTCGATGGAGGATCCCTGTTCACGCAGCTCAGCGATCCTGATTGCCCAGAGCCCTTCAGCGAGAGAGGCGGATAATGTATCGATGACAGCGACGCGCCGATCAGGATATCTTTCTTTCAGATCGTCTGCCGCGATCTTCGCTGCCTGGGACGTGCCGGATATGCCGCTGGATATGCTGACAAATACAATGTCCCTGCCTTCTGCCAGAAACGGTTCAAAACATTTGCTAAGGCTGTCGGAGTTGATCAGGGATGTGGAAACGGCGGCGCCTTTTCTCATCCGGTCATAAAAATCTTTTCCTGTGGCGTCAAAATCCCTGCTCTCGTCATAGCAGAGAAAATCTTTTCCGTCTATGTTGANGGTATAAGAGATAATATGGATATGATATCTGTCAGTCAGGTCTTNTGTCAGATTGCTGGCGNAATCGNNAATGATNTCATATAACNTGGNTTACAGCTCCTTAAAATTATAATAAATATTTAATATATAGCATCAAAACAAGGAAACAGCATTACATTTGGTTTGCATCTACTGACGAATTGTATTACAATAATACATGATGTAGTTATCAAAACTATATATTAGATATTTTATAACATAGTATTGGATACTATGTCAAGAGTTAACGCGACTAAAATCGAAAAATGCAGATATTTTATCTGTTTGGTACAGAAGGATACAAATGAAATGGTTTTTTCCAGTTTAGAGTTTATACTGTATTTTCTGCCGATTTTTTTGGCTGTATATTATATCATTCCACAAAACAAAAGTTTTAGCATTGATTTAAGAAATTTTGTTTTGCTGGCAGGAAGCCTGTGCTTTTATGCATTTGGCGAGCCGGTCTATGTTTTTTTGATAGCGGGTTCTGTTGTTGTCAATTATCTGCTTGCGCAGGGCTTGGATTATCTTTATGGAAAGCCTGCTTATGTGAAAGCCAGGAAAGTGTTATTTGCTTTTACGGTCGTATTTGACGTAGGGATCCTGTTTTTCTTTAAATACTGCGGCTTTTTTGCCTTAAATATCAACATTTTATTATATAAGGCATTTAATATTACATGGATCACGCTGCCGGTCATTTCAGAAGAATCGCTGCCTCTTCCCATCGGTATCAGTTTTTATACCTTTCAGATCCTTTCTTATGTGATCGATGTATACCGGCGATGTTATCCGGCGGAGAAAAATTTTCTGCGCCTTGGTTCCTATATCACCATGTTTCCACAGCTTGTCGCGGGTCCGATTGTAAAATATACGGAGGTAAAAAAGCGTCTGACGGAGCGCCGTACGACGATCATGGGGTTTGATCATGGCTTGAAGCTTTTTATTCTGGGGATGGGTTTTAAAGTACTGATCGCCAATCAGATCGGCATCCTCTGGACAGATATAGAACGGATCGGCTATGAAAGCATCTCTACACCGCTTGCGTGGATGGGGGCATGGGCGTACTCGTTCCAGATTTATTATGATTTCTTCGGCTATTCCGTTATGGCGGCAGGACTTGGAAAAATGCTGGGATTTCATCTGCCGGAGAATTTTAAGGATCCCTATGCTGCCAAAAGCGTGACGGAGCTGTGGCAGAGATGGCATATCACGCTGGGCAGATGGTTTCGGGAATATCTTTATTTCCCATTGGGCGGCAGCCGCTGCAGCAGGGTGTGTATGATCAGGAATCTTCTGGTCGTCTGGGCGGTGACCGGCTTCTGGCATGGGGCTGACTGGAATTTTATTTTCTGGGGATTGGGCTGGTTTGTCTTTATCATGCTGGAAAAGCTGTTCCTGAAAAAACATCTGGATGCGTCAAGGGTATTTGCCAGAATCTATATGCTGTTCCTGATACCGGTATCGTGGGTGGTNTTTGCCATTACNAAGTCNGACAGGCTTGTGGTCTACNTGAACAGGATGTTCNCTTTTGNGANGATGGAGTATGTGCAAAATATCAATCCGACAGATTATCTTCGTTATGGAAAGACGTATGCGCTGTTATTTATGGTATCGATCCTGATCTGCGTGCCCAAAGTGAGGAAAAGCCTTGTGCTGATCCAGAGGAGCAGATATGGGACACTGACGGCATATGTGATTTTCCTGCTGTGCTTGTACTGTCTGGCGCTTGGGATGGACAATCCGTTTTTGTATTATAAATTTTAGGGAGATGCTGAGGAAAGTGTTCATCAGATATTTGTATAGGCATGGATTTGATTTAGCGTTATAATATATTATGGAATCGGGAAGAGATTTATGGAACTGGCAGAGAATCATAAATTTAAAATAAAAAAAATGAAGCGAAATGGCATTACCTTGGCTGCATTGATCGTATTCACGGTGTGTTTCCTGCAGGGTTACGGTATATGGGTTTCCCGTATGGGTTACGGCAATGTGATGGTGCAGGGATATGGTGAAAAAGTAGCATTGGCGGTCTTGGCCATACGGGATGGCTTTGTCCCATGGGAGGAGTTTTCAGCCGGCTCAGCGGAGACGGCCGGTCTTTCCTGGGATGAATACAGACTGCATCATTCTTCCTGGCTGATATCGGCGGGGTTTGACGAAGAGAATGCTCATTGGGGACTGCAGGAAATTATAGAGTATGAGCGTCTGACGGGAGAGGAGCGTCTGGCGGCGGAATCTGCTGCGGAGTATCTGCTGCAGTATTCCTTTTTGAAGGAGTATCTTATGTATGACGATACAGAGAATCCGGACGATGGTGAAGCACAAATCCCTTCGCCGGTATATGTGGCAGTGGATGACGCTTATTTTGCGGATGCCGTCTTTATCGGTGATTCGCGGATGCAGGGAGTATATGAATACGCCGGATTGGAGGAGGCGGATTTCCTTGCCAAGGTATCCATGACGATTTACAATATGATGAATACGAAGGTTACTACCAACGGACACAATGAAACGGTAAGGGAAGCATTGACGGAGCACCGGTATGGAAAGATCTATATCATGGTAGGTATCAACGAGATGGGAACGGGCGATACGGAGTATTTTATCCGGAACTATCAGGCTGTTTTGGAAGAGATCAGGACACTGCAGCCGGATGCACTGATTGTGATCCAGGCGATTATGCATGTGAGCGGTGATTTGGATAGAAAGGATCCTTATTTTAATAACGCCAATATCAATGAACGTAATGAAGCATTAAAAGAGCTTGCCAATGGCAAGGATATCTTTTATATTGATGTCAATGAGGTTTATGATGATGAAAACGGCAATCTCAGACAGGAAGTAACGGCTGATGATGTCCACCTCCTAGGCAACTGCTATGAACTGTGGCATACATTTTTTATGGAACACGGGATTGTATATGAAGACGGCGGGGAAGAATAAATAGAAGGGCAGATATCAGATACAGATTGCGAAAGGAGCGGAAAATGATAAATAAATATCGCGTTATATTGCTGCTCATGCTGTGTGCTGCGGCGGTGTGCGCCTGCCATAAAAATAATATACAGGATCCGCCGATGACCGTATCGCAGGAGATTGCGGCGGGGATTTCCGAAAATATTATTCCGGCGGAAGCAATGGAATATTCTTTATTATCCTATCCGGTTCCGGAAGGCTTTGCGGCAGCCAATGACAATACGGATATGCAGGCGGTCTATGTCAGTGAGACGCAGCAGGATTTTTCGTATATCAGCTACAATAGGCAGCCCAATGATCATGCGGCGGATTATATGGCGATGGCGGCAGAAGATTATAAAAATATATTTGCTCTGAGTCTGGAAACAGAGGTCAATCTGGAGAGGTGTACGCAGGAGGAAAAAGAAGGCTGGCAGCAGGTAGATCTGCTCCTCTCTTATGAAAAAGACGGCATTTCCTATAAGACATGGCAGTATTTTTATATTACGGATAAATATATCTTCAGCATCGCTTACGCCCAGGCAGGAGATGCCGCGTGGGAGCAGGCTTTTCTGGATTCCGCGGCACAGGCAATGCCTAAGAGCATCGTGGAATCGACCTCAGAAAAATGATAACATATATTGCAAATTGTTTTGCAAGTATGGTAAAATTATGTAATAAAAAATAAGGAGAGTATCAGATATGTCACTCAAACCGACACTGGTTATTTTGGCAGCCGGCATGGGCAGCCGTTACGGCGGATTAAAGCAGATCGATCCGATCGACGATAAGGGACATAAGATCATAGATTTTTCGATTTATGATGCAATGCGGGCAGGCTTTGGAAAGGTCGTATTTATCATAAAAAAGGAAAATGAACAGGACTTCAGAAGCTGTATCGGTGATGCTGTCAGCAGAAAAATGCAGGTGGAATACGTATTTCAGGATCTGTATGACGTGCCGGCGGGCTTTTCTATCCCGGAAGGCAGAGTAAAGCCATGGGGGACGGCGCATGCGGTTCTGGCATGTAAGGATACGGTGAAAGAGCCATTTGCAGTTATCAATGCGGACGATTATTATGGTGTGGGCGCATATCAGTCCCTATATGAATATTTAACTGCGATACGGGATCAGGAGAAAATGCCGTTCTGCATGGTAGGATATGAACTGCAGAATACCCTGACGGAGCATGGCTCTGTAGCGCGGGGATGCTGCCAGATGGACGCTGCCGGATATCTGGAGACGATTGCAGAACGGACAAAGATCATAAAGACAGAGGACGGAGCGGCTTATTCTGAGGATGATGGAGCGACTTACCATCCGTTGCCGGGCAATATGCTGGTTTCTATGAATATGTGGGGATTTGTGCCGGAGATTTTTCAGGAGCTGCAGACGTCCATGGATCGCTTTTTTGCATCGGAGGTAGAGAAAAATCCGCTGAAATCAGAATGTTATATCCCTATGGAGGTCGGTCGTATGATCCAAGAAGGAAAAGCCACGGTCAAGGTGCTTTCTTCCAAGGATCGCTGGTTTGGCGTAACCTACAAAGAAGATAAGCCCTTTGTTGTGGAATCCATCAGGCAGCTGAAGGAGCAGGGGGTTTATCCGGATATTCTTTGGTAAAAATTTTATGGTAGATAGTATAAGACAGAAAACGGCACAGCCTGCGGGTTATGCCGTTTTTGTATTGTGGGTAATTAATAATTATCGAAAATATGCCGGGCGTGTTCCTCCAACCCAAGCAGCAGGAGCATACCAAGGACTCCGCAGGAGAGCAGCTCGCCTGCGCCGACAGTCAACATGAAATAAGGAATGGAACCTTCCAGCTGATAAGCAATGGAGAGGATCCATGGTATGATCAGTGTATTGGCGATCATGGGAGGAAGCGGTGCAAGCCATTTTTTCGCTTTGAAAGAAAGCTTCCCTACAGCATAAGTCCNGATTGCGCCAAGCAGTGTGGCAATGCTTCCGAAAATGATATCCCAGATGATGGCGCCGGTTAAGAGGTTGGCTAAGATACAGCCGATAAACAGTCCGGGGATCGCCGCCGGCGTAAAAACGGGAAGGATTGTAAGAGCTTCAGAGAAGCGGAGCTGGACTGCCTGACTTGCCAGACCGAGGCGGTTGGCAAGATCGGTCAGCACGACGTACAAAGCAGCGATCAAAGCTGCCTGTACAAGAAACAGAGTCTTGCTTGATGTTTTCATTTTAAATATCTCCTTAGTTTTGTTTTACGTGAGGATGTTGCGAACTCACGGGATTAGATTGAAAAATAAGCTTGATAGCTTATTTTTCAATCAGCAATTTGAATCAGAGCTTCAAATTGCTTTGATCGCAGATGAGAAACCGCCTGCGCGGATTTCTCATCGCGTGTCATCGCAGCAAGCTGCTCTGACATGGAGGATTAGTGTGAAAAATGCAAAAGCGGCGTTTTTCATTTCTATTTGAGTCGCGGCAGAGCTACGACATGAGGGTTTATTGTGAATGATCCGCCTTATACTGATTGACTAATGTCTGGATACGCTCGCTGGGATCCAGAAAATCACTGATAGAAGTATCGTGATTCAGGGTGTCGATCAGATAAGCGATATATTTACTCATGTCACAGGCTGCATACCATTCGCTTTCCAATAATTCGGGAGGCTGGTAAATCAGGTTTGTGGTAAGAACCTTCGTGATCAGACCTTTTTTATAAGCCTCATCAAATTTCTTCAGACCATTGGTGAACAGACCGAACGTGGAAAAGATGAAGATCCGGTTTGCATTGCGCGCTTTCAGCTCGGTAGCTACTTCGATCACGCTGTCACCGGAGGATATCATATCGTCGATGACGATCATATCTTTTCCGGCTACACTGCTGCCAAGAAATTCATGCGCAACGATCGGATTGCGTCCATTAACAATTCGTGTATAATCGCGTCTTTTATAAAACATGCCCATATCAAGACCGAGCACATTGGCAATATAGATGGCACGTCCCATACCGCCTTCGTCGGGACTGATCACCATCATATGATCGGAATCCAATTTCAGATTATCAACATTTCTCAGCAGACCCTTGATAAACTGGTAGGATGGCTGTACGGTCTCAAATCCATGCAGCGGAATGGCGTTCTGTACGCGCGGATCATGTGCGTCAAAGGTAATAATATTATCCACGCCCATCTGCACCAGCTCCTGCAGCGCAAGCGCGCAGTCCAGAGATTCTCTGGCGCTTCTCTTGTGCTGGCGGCTTTCGTACAGAAACGGCATGATGACAGTAATCCTTCTTGCTTTGCCGCCGACTGCCGCGATGATCCTCTTAAGATCCTGATAATGATCATCAGGTGACATATGATTCTGCCTGCCGAATAAGGAATAGGTCAGGCTGTAATTGCCGACGTCCACCAGCAGATAAAGATCAGTTCCCCTGACAGATTCCATGATAACGCCTTTGGCCTCGCCTGAGCCAAATCTTGGAACCTTGGCATCCAGTATGTAGCTGTCGCGTTGATATCCTGCAAAGGAAAGAGTATCCGCGTGGGCATGCTCTCTCTCAATACGCCATTTGACAAGGTACTGATCCACCTTTTCTCCAAGGTGGCGGCAGCCCTCCAGCGGAATGATACCAAGAGTTCCCACCGGGATCGTCTCCAGATTACGAACTTCCTGTTTGAGCATTGGCATATGATGTGTTCCTCGCTTTCTGAAATAGCATGTTGTGATGTTGATTAAAGGTAACTGTTCAGCTGTTCCTTCTCCGCTGTATGCGTATATCCGTCCCGGTAAGCTTCAGCATGTCATAGTGCTGAAAAACACGGGAAAATACACGGTCGGAGTATCGGATCCTGATTTCATCCAGAGTTGTAAAATTGGTGGATATGATTACTGCTTTGCGGTTGCACATGCGTTCATTCACAATATTGAACAGATGCGATTTTGTAAAGTCCGTATCATACTCCGCTCCCAGATCATCGATAATCAGAAGATCGGAATGGTAGAGCGCATCAAATAGTTGGCTCGACAGCTCTTTTTCATACATTTTGGATGAAATGTTCTCAAATAGTCTGATTGCACTGAAATAAATCACAAATTTGCCTTGATCAATCAGTTCTTTTGCAACACAGTCGGAAAGAAAAGATTTTCCCGTACCTACTGTACCATAAAAGAGGAGATTGCGGTAGTCTGAATCGAAGTTATTTATGAAATTTTTACAAGTTTCCACAGCACGTTGAAATAGCTCTAAATCATTTCCTTGATAATAATCATAGGAAAGATGGGAAAAATTGTTAGTTTTAAGAAGATCACTTATCTGTGACGCATCATATAATAGTTCAACCTCCAGCCTGCGAAAGCAGGAGCATTTCCTGCCGTCAATATATCCGGTATCCCGGCAGGCTTCACAGGTATAGTGCGGTTCCAGATAATCTATAGGATATCCTGCGTCTGTAAGGAGCTGCAGCTTCAGAGATTTCGTATTTTCCAGTTTTTGATGAAGCATATCAAGCTGTTCTTTTTTGGATACCCTCCGGCTGTCCCCGGACTCCAGAAGTATGCGGGCGTGTTCCATGGAAGTAGAAATAATCTTTTGATCAAGCTCCTGAAATTCGGGAATCTTCTGATAGACTTCCAGCTTCCGCTGTTCCAGCTGATAATCATTGGCCGCCCGGCGTTTTTCATAGGTACGGCTGATAAAGTTATATTCCTGATTGGTTAAAGGCATAGAAAACCCCTTTCAATGGTTTAATTACCGGTCAATGCTTTCTTTACTTTCTCTAATGCGACAGCTTCCAATTCAGCAAAGTCATAATCGTGCTGTTCAATATTGCAGAAAGAACCGGACGGTTTCTTAGGGGCTGTGTAAGCAGACTGCCGGGTAGTATTGATCTTGGATCTTCGGGCTGCTTCAGCGCTGTCTAATTCCTTCAGGGATCGGATGTTGTCATTCCGCCAGGATTCCAGTATAGAATTGGCATAGGAAAAACGGTTTGTGTCCGTCTTCATGACGGTGCGGTTGCACGCTTCTTCGATCAGTTCCATGGAATAAGCACATTCTCCGATCCAGCGGTTGATATATTCCTGCTCTTTTTTTGCGGGAAGTCCCTGTTTCCCAAGCAGTCTCATAATCTCGATGCTGGTATTCTGGTCAACGGAGAAGCGCTGTGCCTGCTGGAAGGATTTCGCCTGTTTGATATTGACGATGCCCGCTTCATACCAGCGGATGGCTGTCTGTTCTATAATACGGAAATTTTTCTGACCCTGCCCAATGCAGTATTGCAGAAGGTAATCCGTAAGATCCAGCGCAAAACCAAGACGGTCATAGATGAAAAGGAGCGTCTTGATCTCCGGACCGCTGATGGTGCGTTTGATATATTGCTGCGCGGCGAAAAGAAGCTGCCTGCTTTCGGGATTCTCCTGAAAGGCAGCGATATCTTCCAATGTGTAAGAATTTTTTTCTGTTGCATAATCCAAGAAAACCGGCTTTGGTTTGTCAGGGACAAGCTCCAAAGCGGGAGAAGCCTCCGTGGATGGCATAACTGCTGCAGATAGTGCAGCTGCAGAAGCCGGCGTAACGGTTGTGGATGAGAAATCTTCTGCGGTATCAGGCATAGCAGGATTGCATAGCCGGATGCCGGTGATGTTATGGCGGCTGTCATAATCAATAGAAAGCAGGCACAGTTTTTCCCAATAAGTAAGCGCACGGATGATATCTTTTTCCGTGTGGTTGAATTTATCTGCGATTTCGGCAATATCAGTAGGAAGATTGGCGCTGAACATGCGCAGCAGATAAAGATATACTTTGATCTGCGCATCGTTAGCGTCTCTCATATACTGATCAATGAAACGATTTGATAACACCGTATATCCGTCTGAGGAATCCGATGTGATGTTTAATGGTATCATATTTACTCTCCATGCGATAACTTCCATAGACGGAAGTCCGGTAAGGAAATTATAGCACACCCAAATAAAAAATCAATAGCTGTAAACTGCCTCAGAGCCTTATTTTATGGGGTTTTACGTCAATGTGGATAATGTGGATATTGTGAATGGAGCATCAACATAATATGTAGAATTTTGTCGATGGATGCCTATTTTCTATGAAATATTTTCGTTTGCTGATTTGGAGATTTGGATGTTATGTAAACAAAAATATCCACATTTTTAGGTGTCACGATAAGCGCTTAAAAATGTAGATATTGTGGATAAATTATTTTCCGAGGATAGATTCGCCGATTTTAACCACATCTCCGGCACCCATAGTTATCAACAGGTCGCCCTCTCCGCAATTTTGTAAAATAAAATTTTCGATGTCGTCAAACAGTGAAAAGTAATGGCATTTTGCACCCAGAGCATCCAGCTTATCCTTTAAATCTTTCGAGGAGATGCCGATGGTATTTTTCTCTCTTGCGGCATAGATATCAGTCAGGATCACAAGGTCAGCCGCGGAAAGCGCCTTAGCAAAATCATCTAAAAATGCTTTGGTGCGTGTATAGGTATGCGGCTGGAAGACGCATACAAGCCGCTTGTGGGGATATCCCTTCGCCGCGTTCAGGGTAGCGCGGATCTCCGTTGGATGATGCGCATAATCATCGATGATCGTGATGCCGCCGATTTCTCCCTTGCGCTCGAACCGCCGGTCGGTTCCGCTGAAGGAGGAAAGCCCTTTTTTGATCGTATCGGCATCAAAGCCTAAAAGCTCCGACAAGGCAATGGCTGAAAGCGAGTTATATACATTATGGATGCCGACGACTGAAAGCTGGATAGTTTCCGGCTCGCCGTCCGGACGGTGGAGCACATAGGAAGCGCAGCCGTCTTCCGCAAAGGTAATATCAGACGGATAATAATCGCTTTGACTGGTGCTGCCGAAGGTGATAATCCTGCAGGAAAGTCCTTTGGTAATTTCTTCCAGACGTTCAATATCCCCATTGATGATCAGAGTGCCGTCAGCCGGAAGGAGTGAAGCAAAACGGCGGAAGGAATCGCGGATCTCATGGATATCTTTAAAAAAGTCCAGATGGTCTTCTTCTATATTAAGTATAATGGCAAGCCTTGGAAAAAAGCTTAAATAGCTGTTCGTGTATTCGCAGGCTTCCGTAACGAAATATTCCGAATGGCCTATCCGCAGGTTGCTGTTTATATTTTTTAAGATGCCGCCGATAGAAAGCGTGGGATCCTTATCCGCCGTAAGAAGGATTTCCGATACCATGGAGGTCGTCGTTGTCTTTCCGTGAGTGCCGCTGATGGCAATGGGGATACGGTAATTCAGCATAAGCTGTCCTAAAAGCTCCGCACGGCTTAAGGCAGGGATGCCTCGTCTGCGGACTTCGGCAAGTTCGGGGTTATCTTCCCGGATTGCCGCAGTATAGACGACAAGATCAGTGCCGTCTTTGATATTGTCTGCGCTTTGTCCATAATATATAGCGGCACCGAGGGATTCCAGATGCTTTGTCAGGGCGGAAGAGCGGCTGTCAGAGCCGCTGATCGTAAATCCTCTGGATAAAAGGATCTCAGCCAGACCGCTCATGCTGATGCCGCCGATTCCGATAAAATGAACGTGGATGGGAGTTTTAAAATCTATCTGATACATAGCGCCTATATGCTCCTTCTCGTTATGATCTTTACATGATCAGTATATTCTTAAAATAATTTTTGCCACACAATTTATTATACTCGCAAAATAATGGATGTAAAGTAAAAGCTTCAGATGGAAAGATAAGAAAATTAAGATGGTTTTGAGATAAGGGTGCTAAGGTGACAATTTTTTGATGCATAATTTGTGTTGATTATACAATTAATAACTTATAGACGTATGGATCATCGCGGCCATTCCGTGGATTAAAACACAAATTTAGCAATTTTCACAAAAATACAAGTTGGTTTATGACAAAATGGTTTAAAAACTTAGCAAAAATAAGGGGTTTCATTATATAAAATTTACAAAAAAAAATCATTTTCTGCGAAAAAATATTTGGAAAAATATTCACTTTCACAAAAAGCTATGTTATAATGAAAAAGGTAATTACTGGTAAGAAATTATAAAATGGGTAAGGTTACAAATTTACTATGACAGAGGTGATGACATGATCAAGAAAGAAATGATTGCCATGTTGCTTGCCGGCGGTCAGGGAAGCAGATTGGGCGTACTGACAAGGAAGATGGCGAAACCCGCAGTTTCTTTTGGCGGAAAGTACAGAATCATTGATTTTCCGTTGAGCAACTGTATTGATTCGGGCGTTGATACGGTGGGTGTGTTGACGCAGTATCAGCCGCTTCGGCTGAATACGCATATCGGTATCGGTATTCCGTGGGATCTGGATCGTAATATCGGCGGTGTGACAGTGCTTCCNCCGTACGAGAANAGNNCGAACACAGAGTGGTATACCGGAACAGCGAATGCAATTTATCAGAATATTGCGTATATGGAAAGNTTCAATCCGGAATATGTNCTGATNTTATCCGGNGACCATATCTATAAGATGGATTATGAGGTTATGNTGGANTTCCACAAGGCGAANGGNGCAGAGGTGACGCTGGCNGTTATGCCGGTNCCCCTTGAGGAAGCAAANCGTTTTGGTATNGTNATTACGGATGANAATCACAAGATCGTTGATTTTGAGGAAAAACCGGAGCATCCGCGCAGCAATCTGGCTTCCATGGGTATCTACATTTTCACATGGAAAACATTAAAGGAAGCATTGATTGCGAAGGCGGAACAGCCGGCGCTTGACTTTGGCAAGCATGTCATTCCTTACTGTCATCAGAATCAGGCTCCTATCTTTGCGTATGAGTACAATGGCTACTGGAAGGATGTTGGAACGCTTCATTCATATTGGGAAGCCAATATGGAATTGATCGACATTGTTCCGGAGTTTAATCTGTATGAAGAATATTGGAAGATCTATACCAAGTCGGACGCACTTCCGCCGCAGTATATTTCAGCAGACAGTGTGGTAGAGCGAAGTCTGATCGGCGAAGGCGCAGCGATCTATGGCGAGGTGTATAACTCCATCATCGGATGTAATGTAGAGATCGGAGAAGGCACGGTCGTACGGGATTCCATCATTATGAATGAGACAGTGATAGGCGCTCATTGCGAATTAAATAAGACAATTATAGCAGAGAATACTACGATAGAAGATGATGTCCGGACCGGTATCGGCGAGGAAGTGGATAATGAAACAGACCCGCATATATACAATCATGGACTTGTCTGTATCGGAGAACATACCACGGTTCCTGCAGGCGTTAAGATCGGTAAGAATACGGTCGTATTTGGTGAGACGGAAGCTTCGGATTATCCTGACCAGACCCTTGCCAGTGGTAAATCTCTGATAAAGGAGGGCGATAAAGCATGAGAGCGATGGGTATCATTTTAGCCGGCGGCGGCGCAAAACAGAGTAGAATGGGAGAGCTTGCCGGCAGACGTGCTGTAGCGGCAATGCCGATTGCAGGCAGCTATCGAAGCATTGATTTTTCACTTAGCAACATGACAAACTCCCATATTCAGAAGGTTGCAGTCCTGACACAGGACAATGCCAGAAGTTTAAATGAACATCTGAGTTCCTCCAAATGGTGGGATTTCGGCAGGAAGCAGGGCGGTCTGTATGTATTTACGCCGACCAGAACGGCAGAAAACAGCGACTGGTATCGTGGTACGGCGGATTCTATTGCGCAGAATCTGGAGTTTTTGAAGGACAGCCATGAGCCTTATGTGGTGATCGCATCCGGTGACTGTGTTTACAAGATGGATTACAATAAGGTGTTGGAATATCATATTGAAAAGAAAGCTGATATCACTGTTGTATGTAAAGAATTTGGCAATGAAGTCAATGTCGAGCGTTTCGGCTGTGTAAAGACGGACGAGGACGGAAGGATCCGGGAATTTGAGGAGAAGCCGGTAAAAGCCAGCTCGCACACGATTTCCTGCGGTATTTATGTGATACGCCGGAGACAGCTGATCGAGATGATCGAAAAGGCAGCAGGAGAAGGACGGTATGATTTTGTCAATGACATTCTGATCCGTTATAAAGATATCAAGAGGATCTACGCGTATAAGATGACGGATTACTGGAAGAATATCTCGACTGTTCAGGATTACTATGATACCAACATGGATTTCCTGAAGCCGGACATCAGAAATTATTTCTTTAAGCAGTATCCGGATATTTATTCCAAGATTGACGATCTTCCGCCTGCAAAGTACAATGTGGGAGTGCAGGTGCGCAACAGTCTGATTTCCAGCGGAAGCATCATCAACGGAGAAGTTGAGAACTCAGTCATTTTCAAGAAGGTATTTGTAGGGAATAACTGTACTATAAAAAATTCGATCATCTTAAATGATGTATATATTGGGGATAATACGCATATTGAAAACTGCATTGTGGAGAGCCGTGATACGATACGTGCCAATTCATTCCACAAGGGAGAGGACGGAATCAAGGTAGTAGTAGAGAAGAACGAACGATATGTCATCTAAGGATGGTATCATCAAAAGATGATACATCTTTTGATGCTCCATCTTTGGCGGTAAGGGGGTAAGCGCATATGACAATAACCGATGTTAGGGTTCGCAAAGTTGAAAGAGAAGGAAAGATGAAGGCCGTTGCTTCTATCACGATTGATGGCGTGTTTGTAGTGCATGACATCAAGATCATTGAAGGAGACAGGGGATTATTTATCGCTATGCCTAGTAAGCAGGCGCAGGATGGTACTTATCGGGATATTGCCCATCCGATTACCACAGACACCAGAGAGATGATACAGAACATGGTAATTAGTAAGTACAATGAAGCGCCGGCAGAAGAGTAATCACAGCTTAGTTTTGCCGGAGCAATAGGAAGGGCTGCCAAATGGCGGTCCTTTCTTTTATGCAATTTCGGGGAAATTATTTATAGATATACCGTCCGGTTTATGCTAATATAGATAAAGTACAAACGCCCCATAAATGTATGGGACGATGCCCGCGTAATAGCGCTAAAGTGCATTAAGATTCGCAGGTGATGGAAAGATTTGAGCAGCAGAACTGCGGCATGGGGGATTAGATTGAAAAATAAGCTTGATAGCTTATTTTTCAATCGGCAATTTGAGACAGAGCCTCAAATTGCTTTGATCGCAGATGAGAAACCGCCTGCGTGGATTTCTCATCGCGCGTCATCGCAGCAAGCTGCTCTGACATGGGGGATTAGTGTGAAAAATATATCTAAGGCAGTAAAAAACACTGCCTAAGATATATTAAGTTTCACACCGAAAAACGCAAAAAGAAGCGTTTTTCATTCCTATTTGAGCCGCCAAAGGCGGCATGGGGGATTAGTATGTATATCATAGCTGGCTTGGGGAATCCGGGCAGTCAATATCGTAATACAAGACATAATGTAGGATTTGCGGCAGTCGATCGTCTTGCAGATCAGTATCAGATCGATATCGGCGAGGTCAAGCATAAGGCGTTGGCCGGCAAGGGAAGGATCGGCAGTGAACGGGTGGTTCTTGTAAAGCCTATGACCTTTATGAATCTGAGCGGGGAAGCGATACGTCAGGTCGCAGATTATTATAAGATCGATGTGACGGAGGAGCTGATCGTGATCTATGACGATATCAGTCTGCCGCCGGGGCAGCTTCGTGTGCGGAAGAAAGGAAGCGCAGGCGGACATAATGGGATCAAGAATATCATTGCGCAGCTTGGTACGGAGGAATTTAAGAGGATCAGGATCGGCGTTGGCGAGAAGCCGAAAGGGTATGATTTGGCAGATTATGTGCTGGGACATTTTTCTAAAGAAGAAAGCGTATTGATGGAAGAAAGCTGTCAGCGCGCGGCAGAAGCGGCGCGTATGATTATGGAGCAGGACATTGACGCGGCGATGAATGCATATAATAAAAAGGTCTGATGAATAAGCTGCTCTGACATGGAGGAATACTATGGAACTGCTTCATTTTCCGCTGCAGGGCGCGGAATGGTATCTGCGTATGCAGGAACAATTGCATAATGACCGCATCCGTATTGCGGCAGGCGGCTGCGTGGATGCGCAGAAGCTTCACTTGATCTCAGCGTGCAATACGCCGTTTCAGACAGGGCTCATCATTACTTACAGTGAGCTGCGGGCAAGGGAGATCTATGAGGAGTACCGCTTCTATGACAAGAATGTCTATCTGTATCCGGCAAAGGATCTGATCTTTTATCAGGCGGATGTGAACGGCAAGCAGATGGTGATCGACAGGATGCGGGTATTCAGGGCGATCCTTTCCGGAGAACAGATGGTGATCGTCACTACATTTGATGCCCTGATGGAGCCGGTTCTGCCCAGGGAAGTGCTGGAGGATCATGTCATTACGATAGTAAAGGGCGGTATCGTGGAAGAGAAGGCAGTTGCGCTCAAACTGACTGCTATGGGATATGAAAGAAATTATCAGGTAGAGGGCCCCGGTCAGTTTTCTATCAGAGGCGGTATCATCGATATCTTTGATCTGACACAGGAGAATCCCTGTCGAATCGAGTTGTGGGGAGATGAGGTGGATTCGATCCGGAGCTTTGACGTCTTAAGCCAGCGTTCCATAGAAACATTGGATGAGATTGCGATCTATGCTGCGACGGAGATGATACTTTCGGGTACGCAGAAGGCAGAGGGATTTCATAAGATCGAAGCAGATGCAAAAAAGCTGATGGAGCGTTACAGGGCAGAGTTTAAGACGGAAGAAGCGCACCGGATCAGCCTTCTGTTAAAGGATCTGGAGCATCAGCTTTTAGAGATGGATCAGATGACCAATCTGGAAGGGTATATCCATTATTTTTATCCGGACACTACCACTTTTTTAAAGCTGTTTGATGAGAAGCAGCTCTGTGTTTATCTGGATGAACCGGCGCGGATTAGGGAACATGCGGAGGCAGTAGAGCTTGAGTTTCGCGAGAGCATGATGCATCGTCTGGAAAAGGGATATATCCTGCCGGGGCAGATGGATATACTGAGGGGAGCGGAGGAGACGGCGGCAGAGCTTTCAGGAAGGCGCAGTATCTCATTTTACAGCTTACTGGGTAATGACGCGCTGTTTGATTATGATGCTTCTTATACCTTGAATACAAGGAGCGTGCCATCTTATCATGGCAGCTTTTCCGGCCTTCTGGAGCATCTGACGGAACTTAGAAAACAGGGATACCGGGTGGTCATCTTATCTACATCCAGAACCCGCGCGCAGCGTCTTGCGAAGGATATCACCGAAGAAGGCGTGATTGCCAATTATACGGAAAATGAGGAAAAGAAGCTGCAGCCGGGAGAGATCGTCACATATTACGGAAGGCTCAGGACGGGATATGAATATCCGGGGCTGAAATTTACGGTGATTGCGGAGACGGATATCTTCGGACAGGAGGTTAAAAAGAAGAAAAAGCGTGTGAAATACACCGGCGGGACGAAGATCCGCAGCTTTGACGAGCTGCATGTGGGCGACTACGTGATCCATGAAGATTATGGTGTGGGCATCTACCGGGGTATCGAGAATATCGAAGTAGTGCATGTGCGCAAGGACTATATGAAGGTAGAGTACCGGGATGGCGGTATCCTCTATGTCCTGGCGACGGCGCTGGATATCATTCAGTCTTATGCCGACCGTGACGCGAAAGCACCGAAGCTGAACAAGCTGAATACACAGGAATGGAAAAAGACCAAGGCAAAGACAAGACTTGCCGTCGGAGAGATCGCAAAGGAGCTGGTGTCGTTATATTACAGGCGGCAGCACAAGACGGGATACTGTTATTCCAAGGATACGCTGTGGCAGAAGGAATTTGAAGAGATGTTTCCCTATGAGGAGACGGAGGATCAGTTAAATGCGATCATGGCTGCCAAAAATGACATGGAAAGCAGCAAGATCATGGACCGATTGATCTGCGGGGATGTGGGATTCGGTAAGACGGAGATTGCGATCAGGGCGGCATTTAAGGCGGTGCAGGAGGGCAAGCAGGTTGCCTATCTGGTGCCGACTACGATTCTTGCACAGCAGCATTATAATACGTTTGTCGAGAGGATGAAAAATTATCCGGTCAGAATAGATATGCTTTCACGCTTTTGTACGGCAAAAGAGATCCGGACGACGTTGTCTGAGCTGAAAAAGGGACTGGTGGATATCGTGATCGGAACACACAGGCTGCTTTCTAAGGATGTGGAATTTGCGGATCTGGGTCTTCTGGTCATTGATGAGGAGCAGCGTTTTGGGGTGACGCATAAGGAAAAGATAAAACAGATGAAGGAAAATGTTGACGTGCTTACCCTGACGGCGACACCGATCCCCAGAACCCTGCATATGAGCATGATCGGCGTGCGCGATATGAGTGTTTTAGAGGAAGCGCCTCAGGATCGTCTGCCGATCCAGACATATGTGATGGAGTACAATGAAGAAATGGTCCGGGAAGCGATCGTGCGCGAGCTGGCAAGGAAGGGACAGGTATATTATGTATTTAACCGTGTGGAAGGGATCGAAGAGATGACGAGCAAGATCGCGAAGCTTGTGCCGGAAGCAAGGGTTGCATTTGCACATGGTCAGATGAAGGAGACAGAACTGGAAAATATCATGATGGATTTTATCAGGCAAAAGATAGATGTTCTGATCTCCACGACGATCATAGAGACCGGTCTGGATATCCCCAATGTCAATACGATGATCATACATGATTCCGATACGTTCGGACTGTCACAGCTGTATCAGCTCCGGGGAAGAGTAGGACGCTCCAACCGGACCTCTTATGCGTTTTTGATGTACCGGAAGGATAAGCTGTTAAAGGAAGTTGCGGAGAAAAGACTGACGGCGATCCGTGATTTCACGGAGCTTGGCAGCGGCTATAAGATTGCCATGCGGGATCTGGAGATCCGCGGGGCGGGAACCTTGCTCGGAAAGCAGCAGCATGGACATATGCAGGCAGTCGGGTACGACCTGTACTGTAAGATGCTGGAGGAAGCAGTCAGAGAAGAGCAGGGATTGGAAAAGGTTTCTGATACCACGGTATCCATTGATCTGGACGTGGATGCATATATCCCGCAGGAGTATATTGTCAATGAGGTGCAGAAGCTGGATATCTATAAGCGGATCGCATCGGTGCGCAGCGAGGCGGACTGTGATGAGATGCGTGATGAATTGCGTGACCGCTTTGGCACAGTGCCTGCTCAGGCGGAGAACCTTCTGCGGATCGCATGGCTTAAGGCGATGGCGGGAGAGCTTTATATTACGGAGATCCGCGGAAAGGCGGGCAGGGTACGTGTCATTATGCAGCAGAAGGCTCCGGTCACCATCGAGGAGATCNCGGTCCTGCTTAATGAATATGCAGGNAGTCTGAAGATGCAGCCTCAGGGACTTCCGGANTTTATCCTGACCTNTGAGATCGACGGACTTGTGGAAAAGGNCGAAANGCTTTTATTGGAACNGACGGAGCAGCTTCTGCGGAATATGAGGATGCTGTATCCCGGACAGAAGGCGCATGAAATAAAAGATACATGAGAAAATGGCAGATAAAAAGCGCTGNCGGATGAGAAAGATCGTATATATNTATATATTTGGAAAAATTAGAAAAAATGTAAAATTATTNACTTTATGCTGAAAAGTATGTTATACTAATATATTANACGGACNGTAATTGCGAAAGAGTTAAGCCCGGATTACATAACTCTTTGTTTGAAAATAGTTGTTCCAAAAACATCATGTTATGAAATCATTTTTGGAACAACTATTTTCAAGCTTTGAGTTATGTAAACCTTACAGACAGAATCATGGAATGAAAAATGATAAAGCAATTGTTTCGCAAATGCCTATATAATGTACAAAAAAAGATGTGGGAGGATAGAGATGGATAGTATGGATCATATGAAAAATTGTCCTCAATGTGGAGGTCAAGTCCAAAGTACGGCTAAATTTTGCGGGGAGTGCGGATATCGTTTTCCGGCAGAGGAGACAGTGCAATCGCCTGTGAAAACAGGTTCTGTTAATGAGCTGAAGATCCCTGCGCCGCCGGAGATCAAAAGCTTTGCCGCGCCTGCACCGGAACAGTCGGTGAACAGCGGCCTTGGAGCGCCTGCGCCGGAGCAGCCGGTGAACAGCGGCCTTGGAGCATCTGCGCC